>Ga0097691_1000076_pt1 | contig 89195 bp, 81 predicted proteins | sample NGESurdeep072012_8_FD_72858 | JGI IMG/M metagenome (GOLD analysis project Ga0097691, IMG submission 72858) | Arctic peat soil microbial communities from Barrow, Alaska - NGEE Surface sample 210-1 deep-072012 | ecosystem: Environmental > Terrestrial > Soil > Wetlands > Peat ... | reverse complement strand
GCGCTCTCGAGGTGCTCGCACCCAACGAGCCGTCCTCCCTCGCGTTCTTTCTCCAGGCAGGCCTTTCCGTCCGCGCGCTCGTCCTCAGGATGGAGGCGGTGGCCCCCGGAGCCCCCGAAGCCCCCGTGCGAGGCGCCCCGCTCTCCCTCGTCGGGCCGGGTGCCCCGCTCTCCGGATGGATCGCCGCTCTCGACCGCGAAACCCGCGGGTTCGCCCGCCCGCGCGATTGGGGTCGCCGGGCCGCGGACGGTCACGTCGTCTCACTCAAGCGCGGGGGGCGGCCCGTGGCGCTCGGCGCGTGGCACGAGGAGGCGAAAGGGGAGGCAAAGGAGACCGCGCTCGGCCCGATCGCCGCGAAGACTCCCGAGGCCGCCGCGGACCTCCTTGCGCTGCTCGCGGCGCGGTCCGCCGGAAAGCGTCTCTCCCTCGCGCTCCCCGCCGAGGCGCGAATGCTGCTCTTGGCCGCCGGCGCGCTCGGCTTCCGCGCGGTCTCGACCCGCGCGCTCCTGACCGACCGGCGCCGCGGCGACCTGCGCCGCTATGCGGGCGACGGCGGCCGCTTCTTCTGAAAGGCGCAGAGTTTTGAAAGGCAAGGCACCGCGGCGTCCTTCTCTGGAGGACGGGCTAAACTTCCGGCCGGATTCTTGCGTCTGACAGGTGTCTGCCGGACCCGAGTCATCAAATGAGGAACACCCCGATGCACATCAAAATGTCGATCCGCTCCCTCGCGGTCGCGGCCTTCGCGGCCCTTTTCATCCTCCCGGCCACGCTATTCGCGGACACGCCGGCTACAACCCAGTGGGTCGTCACGTCCGCCAAGGCATCCGGAGGAGGGAACGACTACGTGACGTCCCTTCGTATCGTCAATCCGAATGCGACGGCGGCGCCAGTGGACCTCTATTTCCTCCCCCAGAGCGTCGACGGCTCCGGCGACAACAGCGGCGCCCAGAAAGTGTCCGTGACCGTTCCCGCGAACCAGACACTCGCGCTGGACGACGTCCTCGCCTCAACGTTTGGCGTGACGGGCTCCGGCGGGATTCGCGTGGAGGCTCCCGGCAGCGACGCGGGCGGACGCCCCCTGGCCGTCTGGGTCCTCTCGCAGACGCTCGTCGTGAACGCGAAAAGCTCCACGGGCATCTCCGGAACGAACGGTTTCGCCATCCCGTCGCAGAACCAGGAACAGCTCGTCGCCCTCGGCGAGACGGCCTACGTGCCGTACATTTCGGGGTCCCCGACGAGCACGAGCGGCTACCGGACGAACCTCTTCCTCCTCTCGGCGAACGGCACGAGCGCGACGGTCGTCGACGTCACCCTCCGTAACTCGGACGGCACGACAATCGGCACGAAGACCCTCACGCTCGGCAAGTTCTCGCAGACGCAGATCAACGGCATCGCGAACTTCTTCGGCTACACGCCCGCCGCGAGCGAAACGAACATGACGGCGATCATGAAGGTCACGAGCGGCGGGCCCGTGGCCACCGGCGCCTCCGTCATCGACAATGCGATCGGCTCCGTCAGCTATTCGCCGCCCGTCAAGATCCCGGTCCCGAACAACGGCGCATACGGGCTGATCCTCAATCAGATCTTCGGCTTTTCGGGACGCGCCGAGATTGCCAACGGCTCCTTTGACTACCTGTCGGCGGGCGTCGTCCTTGACCCCTGCGATGCCGGCTCGCCGACGCTCTTCTTCATCCAGGGCATCGGAACGCCAGGCGACACCAGCCAGAACGCGACGTTCACGAAGAACGCGGACGGCAGCACGTCGTTCCAGGGGACGATGAAGGACAACTCGAATGCGACCGCGGCCACGTTCTCGGGAACGATCCTGGCGAAGTACGACGGCACGATCTACGGCACCCTCACCTACACACGCGCCGCCGGCCCGGGGGGCAACCCGTGCCCCGCCGCGACTGTAACGATTCCCTTCTCTGGCTCCAAGGGCGCGGCTTTCGCCCCATGAAAACCCGACCCTCCCGGCTCGCCCTCCTCGACCCGACGGCTCTTGCCGTTCTGGCGTTTCTCCTCGTGATCGCCATAGCCGCGCTTCCCGCGTCCGCGGCGGACCTTTACGGCAAGCCGCTGCGCGGCCTGTCCCCCGTGGCGGTCCGGGACGTCGTCCAGGATCCGGCGAAGTACGCGGCGAAGGCGGCTCGTGTTGAGGGCGCGAACGCGGGAGCGGCGGGCAGCCCCGCCCTCAAGGACGGCGAAGCCGTTCTGCCGATCGTCTCCGACGGCTCTTTCAAGCTTCCCGGGGACCTCGCGGGCGGATTTCTCGCGGCCGAGGGACGCGCCCGGGCCGAGGGTTCGGGCGCCGTCTTCGTGGCCACGGGCGTCGAAGTCCGGCACGAGGCGTCTCGATGAAAACAATGAGAGCCATGAGGGCCTCCGGCTTTCGCGTAAAGACGACGGTCCTGGCCGTTTCCATGATCCTCACGAGCGCCTGCCGGTCGCCCGAAGAGACCCGCTCCCTGAACTTCGATCCCGAGACCACGACGGGGGCGCTCGGCGCGGGCTGGGACGGCTTCGAGAAGACCGAGCTCGGGGATACGTTCGTCTGGTCGCACGGCCGCGAGGCGCGCCTCACGGTGGCGAGCCGCGGCAACGGCGACCGGCTCGTGCGGTTCCGCTGCTGGCCGTTCGGTTTCCCGGGCGCGCCGCCGCAGACGCTCACCCTTTACGTGAACGAAAAGAAGACCGACACGCTCACGCTCGGCGGCGAGCCGCGCGTATACGCGGTGGCCGTTCCGCGCGCGTTCTGGAAGAAGGGGGCGAACGAGCTCAAGTTCGTCTTCGCGTATGCCGAGTCCCCGAAGGACCGGGTGAGCGGCGCCACCGACGAACGAACGTTGTCGGCCGCCTTCGACTGGCTCGAAATCCTGCGCCCCCAGCCGCCGACAAAAAAGTAGCGGCGCCCGGGAACCAGGGTCCGAGGTCCGCTACTTCTGGTCGACCGGGACCTGCGAGGAAACGAGGTAGGGAAAGAGTGTCTTCATGAACCTGAAGACTTCCTGCGGCTTGGCGTTCTCGCCCTGCTCCCACGCGATGTCCCGAAAACGATATTCCTGACCCTTCGCTTTCACGACCCACTCGAAGCAATCGTTTCCGCCGGGCTTCTTGAGGCAGGTGAGCTGCTGTTCGGTGATCTGCTTCGCGGTCAGGAGGACGTTCTTCGAGGCATCCCGGGCGTCCGTCCAACGGAGCGTGTCCTCCTTGAACTCGAGAGCGCCGGTATCCCAGCGACTCTTGAAGATCACGACGCCACCGTTGCGCTTCGAGAGGCCTTCCCACCGGGCGTTGGTCGCCGACGTGGGCCCCGGCATGGCGACGACCGCCGTGCGCTCGGAGACCGCCGAGATGAGGCTCTCCGGCAGGCCCGCGTTCCGGAGCTTGACGATGTCCTCGGCCGAGAGGTCCCTCGCGAGGTCCGAGCTGGAGATGTACTTCTTGAGGAAGTCCTCGGAAAGATTTGCCTTCCAGAGCTTGATCATGTTTTCAACGAGGCTCGGCGTCGGCGAGAAAGCCGGGTCGCCGGGTGCCGATGCCCCGTAAGTCGGAGTCGGCGCAGGCTGCTGTCCGAGCATCGTGCCCGAGACGAGCGCCGCTGCAATCAATCCAATCGAGCACTTCATCTGCATTCCTCCGCTACGTAGAAGCGACTTCTACATGGAAATCGCTCCCTTTTCCCGCCCCGCATGAATCGGGCCGGGGATTGCCGAAATCGGCACGATGTCCCGTATCCTCGGCGCATGTCGCATTCCCGGCGTCTGATCGCCGCCACCTTCGCGTCCGTATCCCTTCTTTCGCCCTTGGCGCGGGCCGAGCAGGATCCGTGGTCGGCGCGCGTGCGCGCCCTCTCGGACGCCCCGCTCGCGACCTTCCAGGGCGTGGATTGCGTTTCGATCCGCGCGCCTCGTGACATCGTGTGGCGGCTTCTCGTGGCGCCCGAATACGCCGCGACGTGGTTCTTCGCGGACTCGCCGAACCTGAAGGCGCGCGGCGCCCGATACAAGAAGGGTCCGACGGCCGAAAAGGGCGACGTCCTCTCGCTCGAGGCGACGACCCGAGAGGGACCCCGGCATCTCGACCTCTCGGTGATCGTCGCCGCGCCGCCCGACATGCTGTCGTTCCTCGTGCGTTCCGACGATGCCGACCTTCTCGACAAGGGCATCGAGCGGCTCTCCTTCACGTTCGCTCTGGAGTCCCTTCCGAACGGCGTCACCGACCTCACCCTCGCCTCTCACTACGATTCGAACTCGCCGTTCTCCGCGATCCTGTCCCCGGCGGCCGCCCGGCACCAGCGCGACAGGCGGAAGGCCATCCTCGAGATGTTCCGCCTCATCGCGGAGGAAGCCGCGCGGCAGAAATATCCGCCGCTGCACGAGGTCCCTCTCACCGCGCCACCGCCACCCGTCTACAAGACCCTTCCTCCCCGCAAATGAAAAGCGGGGGCGCTCCTGCGCCCCCGCTTGGGATCGTTCGGCCGTCGCGGCCTGGTTAGAGGATGACGCCCTTCAGGGGCACCTTCACGTCGCCCCTGGCCTTGTCGGTCGTCTTGATGAGGAGCTCTCCTTCGAAGACGCCCTTCTTGATCTTCTGGTCGACCGTGAGGACGACCTGCACGCGCGACTTGTCGACGGGCACGATCTCGACCGAGATGCCCGGCACGTTCGTCTCCGCCTTCGTGACCGCGAAGCTCGCGGCCTGCGCGTTGTTGTTGACGAGCATGACGTTGCGCTTGACGGCGTCGCCCTTCGGATCGAAGTTTCCGAAGTTGATCGAGAGCGGCGTGACGGAGACCGCGGGCTTCACGAAGCCGGAGAGGGGAATCTCGATCTCGGGCTGCCGCTTGACCCCCGTCGCCACCTTCACGGTCCCGCCGAGAATTCCTTCCGGCGCATCGGCCGCGGCCGTCAGCGTGACCTTCCACTGGTTCGGGTTCTTGTCCTTGATGCGCTCCTTCTCCGGGACCGGGGAGAGAACCGCCTTCAGGAACGTGTTCGGAGTTTCGACCTTCGAGGGCTTGAACTCCGCCTCGTCCGACACGAGGATGACGTCCGACGACGCCGCCTCCCCGGACAGGGCCGTGATGCGGAAGAAGCCGTAAGGAAGCGCCTCGACGAAGGGCTTCACGATGGCGGACAGGAACAGGGTCCTCTGTGGCGTCGACGGGTCGTCCGTCAGGAGAAGGGCCGTCTTCGAGATCGGACCCGAGAAGTTCTTCGTGTCGACCGTGAGGGTCACCTTCCCCTCGGCCCCCGGCTTGATGACCTTGTCGAACTCCGGCACGGTGCAGCCGCAGGAGGGCTTCACATCCGTCACGTGGAGATCGGCGTGCCCTGTGTTCCTGAGGACGAACACGTGCTTGATGGGCTCGCCCTTGGGAACCGTTCCGACGTCTTTTCTGTCCTCGACGACGACGAGCTTGGGCCCGGCGGCGGCCGCGGCATCCGCCTTGGCCGGAGCCTGCGCGAGGAGACCGGGAGCGCCCGCCGCGGCGAGCGAGACGACCGCGCCAAGGGCGAGGACCGTCCGGAGAGGGAATTTCGGGAACAACATCGGGAGAAGCCTCCTTAGAAAACGGGCGGAATGCCGCCCCTCTGGGATTGCGAGTATACGTGCGGACCGCCCCGCGAGGCGCCCGGACGCGCCGACAGGGCACGTCGAAATGGCCTCCTCGGCGTCCCGAGCCCACTACGCAAAGGCCGGGCCGCGGTCTTCGTGCCGCACCCAAACGACTCTCATGATTCCTCCCATTCCGAAGGGTTTAGAGTGCCCTCGAAGACGACGCGCGCGTCGCCCCGAAGAGTCACCGCGCGCGCCATCTCGCCGTCGCGTTGAAATCCGATCTCGAGCGTTTCCAGAGAGCGCGTCGCGACCGAGACCGGCGGCGCGAAGTCCCACAGCACGCTCGACACGACCGCTGAAGCGACGGCACCCGAGCCGCAGGCGAGCGTCTCGGCCTCCACTCCCCGCTCCCACGTCCGGAGAGCCAGGCGCGACGGGCCGAGCACCTTCACGAAGTTCGCGTTCGCGCCCTCCTTCATCGCGGGATGGTGCCGGTGCGAGGGACCCAGGACCGCGAGGTCGAGGGTGTCGAGAGCGATTCCCTCCTTCACGAACGCGACGAGGTGCGGCACCCCCACGAGGAGCGCGAAGGCGTCGCGCTCGAGTGTGCTTGCGCCCACATCGAGAGTCGGCACGGCGCGCCCCATGGCGACCGGCTCCGGCAGCGCGAGCGTCACGCTTCCGGACGGCGACACGCGCGCGCCCACCGCGCCCCATCCTGTCAGGACGACGCACGCGGGCCGCGCGAGGCCGCGGAGCACCGCGAACCGGGCCGCGCAGCGCGTGCCGTTCCCGCAGAACCGGCCGGCCGAGCCATCCGCGTTCAGGTAGTCGGCGACGACGCGGGAGGAGGGATCTCCCGGGCTCTCCGGGGTGACGAAGAGAACGCCGTCCGCGCCGACGCCCGTGCCCCGGCGGCACAGCCTGCGGATCGCGGCGATCTCCTTCTCACCCCTCGGGGCCCGTTCGCCGAAGATGAGGAAGTCGTTGCCTGCCCCGCTCATCTTCGTGAACGCGAGCGGCAGGGCTCCGAGGGGCGACGAGGTCGTCCCTTCGGTCATTTCGCCGCCCCCATCGCGCTCTCGTTGCCCGACTTGTCCACGGCCGTCACGCCGTATGCGCCCGCCGCGCCGGGCGCGGCCCCCGCACCTGCGGCCCCCGCGTCGAAATAGACAGGATCCTTCAGGCCGTCCGCGATCCTCTTCCAGCCGTCCTTCTCGCGGCGATAGACGCGGTAGGACGCAAGGTCGCCCGCGAGGCTCGGATTCCACACGAGGCGCGCGCCTCCCGCTTCGAAAAGGACGAGGACGCCTTCCGGCGCGGGGGGCGGAAACACGTCCCTCGTGGACACCGGCACCTCGTCGGCCGCCGGGCCGAGAATGAGCGGGAGCTCCGCGACGGGGGCGGCGCGCACGGTGTAGACGTAGCGCAGGTCCGGCGCCACCGTGGCGTCCACATACGTCGTCGCGCCGATGACGACTCCAAGCGGACGATCCTCGTACTCCTCGTCCGCGGCCTCCCGGCGATAGACCGCGTAGCCAGCGATCTTCGCGGGGCGCGTGCCGTCGAGCATGGCGACGGGGGCGCGCCAGTCAAGACACACGCGCCCCTCTTCCACGGCCGGAACGACCGCGAACGGCCGGTCGGGAGGGACCCGCGGGAGAAGCGCGACGAGCGGCGACAGCTCGGACACTTTCTTCCGGTCGCGCTGGGCCGTCACACCGTAACGGAGGAACACGCGCCCGAGGCGCCCCTCGCGAAAAAGCGGGACGAGCGGATCCCTCACGACGACGTCGTGGCCAACCGTGGCGGCGTCCAGTTCCGTCCGCGAGAGGGTCTGGATCGTCTCGGCGCGCGCCCGAAAGCCTTTCTCGTCGCGCTCCTTCGCGGCGACCTCCGTGGGCGTCTCGGGCGGCTTCTGGCCCTCGCGGGCGCCGAGGAGCTCACGGTACACCGTCACGCCCGTCAGATTCGTGAGCGTCTCGCCCGCGTTCGTCCTCGACGGGTACGGAAAGCGCAACACGACGTCGGAACCTTCCTGCGAGAGGCGCACGGGCTCGACGCGCGCCGGCAGGGCCTGGAGAGGCGGCTCGGGCGCGAGCTTGCGTCCGCAGCCGGGGAAGAGAGAGAGAAGGATGAAGAAAGAGATTTCTGCGAATGGATGCCGCAGTGCGGGCGACCCCATCGCGCGCCTACAACACGAACCGCGAGAGGTCGCGGTCCTTGACGAGCCCCTGGAGGGCGCGTTCGACGTACGGCCGGTCCACCACGATGCGCGCGCCCGCGGCGTCGGGTCCCGCGAAGGAAATCTCCTCGAGCACCGTTTCGAGGATGGTGTGGAGCCGCCGAGCGCCGATGTTTTCGAGGTTGCGGTTCACCTCGGCCGCGGCCCGCGCGATTTCCTCGAGGCCGTCCGCGGCGAAGACGAGCTCGATCCCGTCCGCGGCGAGAAGCGCGGCGGATTGTTTCGGGAGCGCGTGCTCGGGTTCCGTGATGATGCGGAGAAAGTCTCCGTCCGTGAGGGCGTCGAGGGCCACGCGGATCGGGAAACGGCCCTGCAGCTCCGGAATGAGGTCCGAGGGCTTGGCCATGTGAAACGCGCCCGCGGCGATGAAGAGGACGTGGTCCGTCTTCATCATCCCGTGCTTCGTCTTCACGGTCGTCCCTTCCACGAGCGGCAGGAGGTCGCGCTGCACGCCCTCACGCGAGACGTCGGGCCCCCCCCGCGCCCCTTCCTTGCCGGCGATCTTGTCGATCTCGTCGAGGAAGACGATGCCCGTCTCCTCCGCGCGCCGGACGGCTTCTTCGGGCACGGTGGCCTCGTCGGAGAGCGCGTCGGCCTCGCGCGTCACGAGGAGGGGACGCGCGTCGGACACCGGGAGCTTCACTTTCCTCTTTTTCGGCGCGCCGAAAAGATTCGGGAGCAGTCCTGGGAGATCGAAGCCCATCTCCTCGACACCCTGGGGTGTCATGACGGAGATCTGGGGCGTCCTCTCGTCCGCCACTTCGAGCTCGACCTCGCGCGCCTCGTGCTTCCCCTCGCGGAGGTCGCGGCGGATCCGATCGCGCCCCTCGGCGAGGACGGCTTTTCCGGAGGCGTCCGTCGCGAGGGCGGCCACGACCAGGTCCAAGAGGCGCTCCTCGGCCGCGGCCGCGGCGCGGTCCGCCACGCGCGCGCGGCGCTCGTCCTTCACGAGGCGGATGGCCGCCTCGACGAGGTCGCGCGCGATTGAGTCGACGTCACGCCCGACATAGCCCACTTCCGTGAACTTGGACGCCTCGACTTTCACGAACGGCGCATCCACGAGCCGCGCGAGCCGCCGCGCGATTTCCGTCTTGCCGACGCCCGTGGGGCCGATCATGAGGATGTTCTTCGGCATCGTGTCGCGTTGAAGCTCGGGGGCGAGGCGCTGGCGCCGCCACCTGTCGCGCAGCGCGATCGCCACCGCGCGCTTGGCCTTCGTCTGGCCGACCACGTGACGGTCGAGCTCGGCCACGATCTTCCGCGGCGAGAGGTCCTTGAGAAGATGGGGCGTCACGGCAGCGTTTCGACCCGGATCGAGTCGTTCGTGTAGATGTCGATGGACGCCGCGATCGAGAGCGATTCCTTCACGATCGCCGCGGCGTCGAGGGTCGAGTGCCGGAGAAGCGCATGGGCGGCGGCCGACGCGTATGGGCCGCCGGACCCGACGGCGAGGACGCCTTCGTCCGGTGCGATGACATCCCCCGTGCCGGACAGGAGCAGGGAGGTCTTCTCGTCGGCCACGACGAGGAGGGCCTCGAGCTGGCGCAGCGTCTTCTCCGTGCGCCAGTCGGTCGCGAGCTCGACGGCCGCTCGCTCGAGCTGGCCGTGAAACTCCTCGAGCTTGCGCTCGAACCGCGTGAACAGCGTCACGGCGTCCGCTGTCGAGCCCGCGAAACCCGCGAGGACCTTCCCGCCGAGGAGGCGGCGCACCTTCGAGGCCCCGCTTTTCATGATGGTCGTCCCCATCGTCACCTGGCCGTCGCCGCCGAGCGCGACGAGGCCATCCTTCCTCACGCAGAGGATCGTGGTGTGCCTGAAACGCGGTCCACCCATCAGGAGAGAGTCTAGCCCGTCAGTCGGGGTCTTCGCGCTTCTCGGCCCTGGGATGGCTCTTGCGATAGACCTCGATGAGGCGCTCGGCGTCGAGGTGCGTGTAGCGCTGCGTCGTCGAGAGCGAGGCGTGGCCGAGAAGCTCCTGGATGCACCGCAGGTCGGCCCCGGCGGCGAGGAGGTGCGTTGCGAACGAGTGCCGGAGCGCGTGCGGCGACGCGTGGCGAGGCACCGCCGCCTCCGCGACGGCCCGGTCGAGCACGCGCCGCACGCTGCGGTCCGTCAGCCGGCCGGCCCGCGCGTTCAGGAAAACGATCTCCGCATCCCGCGCCGCGGGCGCGAGCGACGCCCTCGCCTTGAGCCAGGCGCGTAGCGCCGCCGCGGCCGGATGGCCGAATGGCACGACGCGCTCTTTGCGCCCTTTTCCGACCGTGCGCACCTGCCGCACGGAGAGATCGACGTCCTCGAGGCGGAGCCCCACGAGCTCCGACACCCGGAGCCCCGTCGCGTAGAGGAGCTCGAGGAGGGCGCGATCCCGGAGGCCGAGCGCGCCTTCCCGGCCCTTCGTCTCGACGACGGCCGTGGCCTCGCTCACGGAAAGCGTCCGCGGCAGGGTCTTGTCGTGCCGCGGCGTTCCGACCGCCTTCGCGGGGTTCACGTCCACGCGACCCTCGCGCTTGAGAAAGGCGAAGAACGTGCGGAGGGCCGACAGGTGCCGGCCCATCGACGTCTTCGAGATTCCCTCGGACCGCAGGTACGCGAGATACGACCGGACCGCGAGCATGTCGACGTCCCCGGCGCTGAGCGCGGCGGGGGGCCGGTTCCAGAAGACAGCCGAGAGAAAGGCCGAGAAGCGGGCGAGATCCGCGCCGTACGCGGCGCGCGTATGGGGCGAGACGCGGCGTTCGTCGGCCAGGTGGCGGTCGAACGCCGCGACGTCCGCGGCGAAGGAGGCGGTTTTTACGATGGCTTCGTCGCGAGGCTCCGGACCTCGGCGGCGAGCGCCTTGATCTCGGGCTCGGTGAGCTTCTTGCCAAAGGGCGGCATCTCGTCGTGACCCTTCGTGATCGACTTCACGATCCGCGCGTCGTCGATCTTGTCCTGCCACTTCGCGTTCGTGAGGTTCCGCGCCTTCTTCTTCTTGCCTTGTTCCGTCTGCCCCTTGCCGTCGTCACCGTGACACACCGAGCAGTGCGTCTGCCAGTTCTCGGAACGGGAGTCCGCCGCCTGAAGAGCGGGGGCAGAGGCGAAAAGGAGCGCGGCGAGAAAGAGCGCGGCGGAAAGGGCGACGAGGGTGTTCTTCTTCACGCGGGTCCTCCCTGGTGCCGCACGATTCTAAGGGCTTCGCCCGTTGGTCACCCCTTCACGACGGCAGGAGGGCCGGCGCCGGCAGCGCTTCCTCGCGCCACCGCGCGACGGTGGCCAGCGCGCGGCGGCCGATCTCGGCGCGGCGTTTCGCGCGGTCCCGGATCGGCGGGACGCCCGGCACGTCCTCGTCCTCGATGAGGCCGAAGGTCACGTTCATGGGCGTGTACTGCTGCTCGCGCGGGAAAGAGACGTGCTTCGCGAGCGAGCCGAGTGCCGTCGTGAAGGGGAGGGCCTTCGGCTCACGGCCCTCCAGGAGCTGTGCGAGCGAGCTTCCCACCATGAGCCCGGTGGCCGCCGACTCGAGGTAGCCCTCGACGCCCGTGAGCTGGCCCGCGAAGAAAATGCGGGGGTTCTTCTTCCAGCGAAACAGCGCGTCGAGATGCGCAGGTCCGTTGATGTATGTGTTGCGATGGAGCATCCCGAAGCGCACGAACTCGGCTTTCTCGAGGCCCGGCAGCATCCGGAAGACGCGTTTCTGCTCGCCGACCTTGAGCTTCGTCTGGAAGCCCACGAGGTTGAAGTGCTCGCGCGCGAGATCGTCCTGGCGGAGCTGTACGACCGCGTAGGGCTCCTTCCCGGTGCGCGGGTCCGGGAGTCCGAACGGCTTCATCGGGCCGTGGCGCAGCGTCTCGATCCCGCGCTCGGCCATCGCCTCTACGGGCAGGCACCCCTCGAAATAGGCGGCCTTCTCGAAGTCGTGGAAGGCCACCTTCTCGCCGGCGAGCAGTTCCCTCACGAAGGCCTCGTACTCGAGCCTCGAGAGTGGGACGTTGAGGTAGTCGTCGCCTCCGCCCTTGCCCCACCGGGAGAGCGCATAGAGCTTCTCGCGATCGAGCGACGCGAATTCCACGATGGGCGCCATCGCATCGTAGAAATAGAGGTGCTTCTCTCCGAGCGCCGCCAGGAGTGCCTTCTCGAGCGCGGGCGAGGTGAGGGGACCCGTCGCGATCACGACCCAGTCCTCCCCCGTCTCGGGCATGGACTCCGCCTCGACGCGCACGATTTCGAGAAGAGGCTCTTTGTCGAGGCGACGCGTGACGGCCTCGGCGAAGAGGGCGCGGTCGACCGCGAGCGCATCGCCCGCCGGGACGGCCGCTTTGCGGGCCTCCTCGAGGATGAGCGAGCCGATCGACTCCATTTCGCGCTTCAGGAGTCCCACCGCGTTCGCCGGGTTGTCCGAGCGGAAGGAGTTCGAGCACACCATCTCGGCGAGGCGGTCCGTGGCGTGCGCGTCCGTCGAGCGGACGGGGCGCATTTCGACGAGGCGCACGCGGTGGCCGCGGCGGAGAAGCTGGTGCGCGCACTCGACGCCGGCGAAGCCGCCGCCGATCACCGTGACGCGGGGAGCCGCCATCGGGCGATTGTAGAGCCCGGCCCACCACGCCCTGCGTACACTTCCGCCCGTGACGTTCGAGGCACACCTCTACGACCGCGGTTACTTCGAAGGGCTCCACAAGAGCCACTGGTTCACGAACCCGCCGCGCAAGTATGAAGAACGCAATCGCGACACGCTGCGCGTCGTGGCTCCCCGTCCCCAGGACCGCGTGCTCGAGCTCGGCTCGGCCCGCGGCGACGTGACGTTCTTCCTCGCCGGGCACGCGAAAGAGGTCGTCGGCCTCGACGCCTCCGACGACGCGCTCCAACTGGCCGAGCGCGCCCGCGCCGCGCGGGGGATCCCGAACGTCTCCTTCGTGAAGGGGGACGTCGCGGACCTCTCGGCGTTCGGGGGCGCCTCCTTCGATGCGGTCGCCGCGATCGACCTCGTCGAGCACATCGACGACCCGACGCTCGCCGCGATGCTGCGGGAGACCCGCCGCGTCCTGAAGCCGGGCGGCCGCCTGGGTTTCTACACACCCGACCGCGCCCACTACGTCGAGCGCCTCAAGGCGCACGACTTCATCCTCAGGCAGTTCCCGCAGCACATCGCGGTGAGGCGCGCGGACGCGTACCGCCGCTTCCTCGCCGAGGCGGGCTTTCGCATCGACGTCGACGCGTGGTCCGTCTCGCCCTTCCCCGGCGTGCGCCTTCTCGAGCGCGCCCTTGCGCCCCTCCCGCTCGTCGGCCCGACGTTCCGGTACCGGATCCTGATGCGAGGGGTGAAGTCTTGAGCGGCGGCAAGTTCGCTCCAAACGCCGAGGTCTACGGGCCCGAGTACTACGAAAGGATGTACCGACCCCACTGGTTCCTGAGGAACCGGCGGAAGTACGAAGAGCGCGAGGCGGCGCTTCTCCGCCTCGTAAGGCCGCGTCCCGCGACGCGCGTCCTCGAGGTCGGCTCGGCGCGCGGCGACACGGCGTTCTTCCTCGCCCCGCGCGTCCATTCCGTCGTCGGCATCGACGCGGCGTCCGTCGCCGTCGCCGCCGCGCGCGCGGAGCAGGCGGCGCGCGGCCTCGCGAACGTCCGGTTCGAGGAAGCCGACGCCCGCGACCTGTCGGCCGTCCCCGGCGGCCCCTTCGACGTCGTCCTCCTCGCGGACTTCGTCGAGCATGCCCTCGATGACGTGCTCGTCCCGTGCCTCGAAAGCGCGCGCCGCATCCTGACCCGGGGCGGCGTTCTCGCGCTCTACACGCCGAACCGGGCGCATTGGGCCGAGCGGATCAAGGCGGCGGTGCCGGGCCTCCAGCAGGAAGACCACATCGCCGTCCGGCCGGCGGAGCGCGTCGCCCTTCTCGTCGAGACGGCGGGGTTCCGGGTGGAGGACCTCTTCTTCTCCGCGAGCCCCTATCCCGTTCTCGGCGCCCTCGACCGCGCGCTCCCGATGGTCGGCCTCTGCCGGTTCCGGACGTGCCTGAGAGCAGTAACGTCGGCGCCATGAAGGTCTCGTTCGTCACTTGCGACGTCTTCACGGACAGGCCTTTCACGGGCAACCCGCTCCTCGTCGTGCCGGACGCGCGCGGGCTGACGGCGGAGAAGATGCAGGCCGTCGCGCGCGAAATCAACTACTCCGAGTCGACGTTCGTCCTGCCGCCGAAGAACGCCTCGCATGCGTACCTCCAGAGAACCTTCGTGCCGGTGAAGGAGATCCCGTACGCGGGCCACCCGACGGTCGGGACGGCCGTCGTGATGGCCGCGCTCGGAAAAGTGGCCTCGGTGGCCCCGGGCCCGCCCGACGGCATCGTGCCGATCACGATCGAGGTCGGCTTCGGCCCGCTCGGCCTCGAGCTCCTCAAGGCGGACGGGCGCGTCTCGCGGGTGAGAATGGAGCAGGGAAAACCCGAGTGGAAAGAGCCGGTGGTCGGCGACGACGTGAAAGGGCAGATCGCCGCCGCGCTCGGCGTGCCGTTCGACGCGCTCCATCCCGAGCTTCCGCCGCAGGCCGTCGGGACCGGGAATACCTTCCTGATTGTTCCGCTCGCCTCTGTCAGCGCCGTCTCGTCGGCGGTCGCCGACGCGCGTCTCCTCGGCGGAGTCGAGAAGGATCTTGGCATCCTCGGGATCTTCTTCTTCGCGTTTGATCCCGCGCCTCACGGCTCCCGCATCCGCGCCCGGATGTTCGCGCCGGGCGCGGGCGTGCCCGAGGACCCCGCGACGGGCTCGGCGGCGGGGCCCCTCGGCGTCTACCTCGCGCTCCATGGCGCGGTGCCCGGTGGCGTCGCACATGGGCGCGGGCGCTTCGTGATCGACCAGGGCATCGAGATGGGCCGCCCGTCAGAGCTCGACGTGACGGTCCTCGTCGACGGCGGCCGCCCATCGGGCGTCCGCGTCGAAGGCGGCGCCGTCCTCATGATGCGGGGCGAGATCGACGTCTAGGGGTTTTCGCGGTCTTCGGCGCCGCCGAGGCCTTCGGTTTCGACGCGCGCTTCTTCACGCCCTTCACGGGGGCCGGCGTGCGCGCCTCGGCGATCGCGGCTTCGAGCGCGCCCTCGGGGATGCGCGTCGTGGGCGTGAAGAGGTCGAGGTCGCTTGCCGGCACGTCGAGGCCGCAGCCTTCCGTCTCGCAGACGTAGAACGGGCCCGCCTTGCGGTCCCGCACGAGAAGGTACGGCGCCTTGCAGTTCGAGCACGTCTTCGGCACGGGGCGCACGCGGAAGTTCTTGTCGCACGTCGGATAGTTCGAGCAGCCGTAGAACGGGCCGAAGCGCCCCCGCCGCACGAGGATGTCGCCCGCCTTGCATTTGGGGCACTTCACGCCGGTGAGCGTCACGGGCTTCGGAGGCTTGAAACGGCAGGCGGGGTAGTTCGAGCACGAGATGTAGTCGCCGAACCGCCCGTGGCGCGTCACGAGGGCGTGGCCGCAGTTCGGGCATGCCTCGCCGGTCGGGACGTCCGGCTTCGCTTCCGCCTTGCCGCCCGCGACCTTCACGGGAATCGTGTTGCGGCATACGGGATACGCCGTGCAGCCGAGAAACGCCGAGCCGCTCTTCCCGGTGCGGAGCTTCATCGGGCTGCCGCACTCTTCGCAGGTCTGGCCATCGAGGTCGGTCGCGTCGATCGGATCTTCCTCGACCTCGGGGATGTCCTGCGTGAAGTCGCATTCGGGATAGCCGCTGCATGCGATGAAAAGGCCCGCCTTGCCCATGCGGAGCTTCAGCGGATGGCCGCTCTTCGGGCACGAGTCGCCGGGGTCGTTCGTCAGCTTGAAATCGACGAAGTGCTTGCGGACCTCTGCGAGCGCGAGCCCCGCCTTGATCGAGACCATCTTCTTGCGGGCCTTGTCGCGGTCCCTCACGAACTTGCCGTCGAACTCGGCGAGGGCCTTGCGCCAGTCGAGCTTTCCCTCCTCGACCTCGTCCAGCTCCTCTTCCATCTTCGCGGTGTACTCGGTCTGGAAGAAGTCGTCGAAGCCCTCGCGAATGAGATCCACGACGAGGCGCCCGAGCGGCGTGGGTGTGAAGCGGCGGTCCTTCTTCCTCACGTACTCGCGGTCCTCGATCTTGCGCATGATCTCGGCGTAGGTCGACGGCCGGCCGATGCCGTTCTCCTCGAGGAACTTCACGAGGGAGCCCTCGTTGAAGCGCGGCGGGGGCTGCGTCTCGTGCCCCTCGGCCGCGACCGATACGAGCTCCAACGGGTCGCCTGGAGCGAGGGCCGGGAGGCGCACCTTGTCGCTCCCGTTTCCATCGCCAGCGTCGCCGTCGGTCTCGGTTTTTTCCCTCTCCTCCGCCTCGGGCTCGGCCTCTTTCTCGTAGACCCTGAGCCAGCCCGGATCCTTGAGGACCGTGCCGGCGGCGCGCAGGCCCGCCGTCTCGCCCTCCTTCACGGCCTCGATGTCGACGGACGTGACCTCCGAAACGGACGGGCTCATCTGGGAGGCCACGAACCGATTCCAGATGAGTCGGTACAGCTTCAGCTCGTCCGGGGCCAGGTACCGGGCGACGGCTTCGGGCGGGAGGTCGAGCGACGTGGGGCGGATGGCCTCGTGGGCGTCCTGGGCGTCCTTCTTCTGCCGGAAGCGCCGCGTCTCCTCGGGGAGCGCGCGCGGCCCGTAGGTCCGCCCGATGAAGTCGCGCACGGCGACGAGCGCCTCCTCGGCCGAGCGCGTCGAGTCCGTGCGCATGTATGTGATGAGGCCGATCGTGCCGCTCTCGCCGATCGTCTTGCCCTCGTAGAGCCTTTGCGCGATCTGCATCGTGCGGCGGACGCTGAAGCCGATGTGCGCCGCGCCCTGCTGGAGCTTGGACGTGGTGAAAGGCGGCGGCGAGCTTCCCTTCCGCTCCTTCGCGTCGACCTTCACGACCGAGATCGCGGCTCCCTCGACGTGCGCGCGCGCGGCCTCCGCCTGCTCTCGGGACGCGAGACGCGGGTCCGTCCCGTCGAACTTGAGCCTCTCGCCTTTCCAGAGGACGACCCGCGCCGGGAAGGCGGTCTCGTCCTTCCTGAGGGTCACGGGAACCGAGAAGTAGGGGACGGGGACGAAGCGCTCCCGCTCGCTCTCGCGCTCCACGATGATGCGGAGGGTGACGGTCTGGACGCGTCCCGCCGAGAGTCCTCTCCAGAGCTTCAACCAGAGGAGGTCCGAGACCTCGTAGCCGACGAGGCGGTCGATGATGCGGCGGGCCTGCTGCGCGTTGACGCGGTCCTGGTCGATGACGCCCGGGTGGGAGACGGCGTGCGTGACGGCCGCCTTCGTGATCTCGTGGAACTCGGCCCGGTGGAAGATCGTCTTCGGCAGGTTTGGCTTCAGGATCTCCTGCAGGTGCCAGCAGATGGCCTCGCCCTCGCGGTCCGGGTCGGCGGCGAGATAGATCGTTTCGGCGCTCTTCGCGGCTTTCTTCAGGTCTTGGACCGTGCGCTCCTTGCCCGGCAGGATTTCGTATGAAGGCGCGTAGCCGTGCTCCCGATCGACCGCGATGCCCTTCTTCTGGAGGTCGCGGACGTGGCCGTAACACGCCATGACGGTGAAGTCCTTTCCGAGGAACTTTCCGAGCGTGGCGGCCTTCGCGGGCGACTCGACGATGACAAGTGATTTCGCCATAAGCGGACGGTCACGATGCCACGTTTGTCAACTCTTTGCCCGCGACCGGGCGAAAAGGGCGCCCGGGAGGACCGTCACGAGGCCCTCCAGTTCGAGGTGGACGAGGGCCGCCGAGAAGCGCGCCGCGTCGAGTCCCGTGGCCGCGAGGAGCGTGTCCGCGTCCCTCGGCTCGTCGGCGTCGAGACCCACCAAAAGAGCCGCGGCGTCGGGCGAAAGATGATCGGGAATCGCGATCGCCTCGCGCTCCGGGACCGATCGCCGGAGCCGCCGACGCTCCTCCTCGGGCAGCTCCTGGAGAAGGTCGTCGGCGTTCCTCACGAGGATCGCGCCGTCCTTGAGGAGGGCATTCGACCCGAACGCGCCCGGCGAGAGAATCGAGCCCGGGACCGCGGCCACGTCGCGGCCGTAGCCCGTCGCACAGCGGGCGGTGATCAAGGAGCCGCTCTTCTCGGCCGCCTCGACCACGCAGACGATGCGCACGAGACCGGCGATGATGCGGTTGCGCACCGGGAAGTTCCACGGCTCGGGCTCGGTCCCCATCGGAAATTCCGAAAGCGCGACCCCCGACGCGAGAAGCGCCCCGAGGAGGCCTTTCTGCTCGGGCGGGTAGCAGACGTCGATGCCGCAGCCGAAAACGGCGACCGTCTGTCCGCCCGCGTCGAGCGCCGCGCGATGGGCCGCCGCATCGATGCCGCGGGCAAATCCCGAGATGACGTTCACGCCGGCCTCCGCCAGGCCCGCCGCGAGGGCCCGCGCGGCGTCGAGGCCCGCGCGGGACGCGCGGCGCGCTCCCACGACGGCGATCGCCGGGGCGTCGGGGAAGGCGAGGCCGCGCGCGAACAGGACGGGCGGCGGATCATGGATTTCGCGCAGGAGGGCGGGGTAGCCGGGGTCGGTCAGAAAGAGGACGCGCGCACCCGAGTCCGCGAACCTCCGGGCGTCCTCCCGGATTTCATGTCCCTCGTCCCCCTCGAGCAGCGGCGCAACGACCCCGCGGTCCTCACCCGAGATCCGGGCGGCCTCTTCCGGGGACAGCGCACAAACGGCGGCGGGCGACCCGGCCGAAAGAAGGAGCGTCCGGACGGCACGGGCGGCCCTGCCGCGCCCCTTTCGGGCCCAGATGAGTCCTGTCCGGGCATCGTTCGCCGCGCTACTCATACGGCACCCCTCTTGCTGGGAGAAGACGTCTCAAAACCGGTGTCTATAATGCCCGACCTCTTCGTGACGCGCCGCTTTCGTTCCACCGCCGCGCTGCTCGTGGCCGTCGCCGCCGCGGGAACGGTCGCGTGCGCGTCATCCCGGTCCAGAGACGCCGCGGCCTGGAAGGCCCAGAACTCCTACGGGAGCGAGATGGCCCGCAAGGGCTTCTGGCGCGAAGCCCTGTTCCGCTATGAGAAGGCTGCCGCCCTGCACCCCGACAACCCCGAGGTCCAGAACAACCTCGGGGTCGCCTACGAGAGCATCGGGGAAACTTCGCGCGCGCTCGCGGCCTACAAGAAGGCCCTCGAGCTCGCGCCACAGGACCCGAAGATCAAGCGCAACTACGCGCGCTTCGCCGAGTACTACACGTCCGTGCAGCGGGCTTCCTCGCTGCCGGCGCCCTCTGCGTCCGCGCCTGCCGCGACGTCCTCCGTTCCCGCGGGGACCCCGGCCGCGCCGCCGGTATCGACGCCGGCCCCCGGCCCGAAGCCCACACCGGCTGGGGTGCGGCCATGAGCCACCGCGCCCTCGCGGCCGCGCTCGCCGCGGCCCTCCTCGCGGGCGCCTGCTCCTCGTCGAAAGAGGTCAAGCTCCGGCTTCCTCTCCGCCCGAAGCTCGCCGTCACGGGGCGCGAGCGCATCTCGCTCGCGCCTTTTCTCGTCGCGTCGAAGCTCTCCGACAAGAAGGACGCTCCACGGTACAAGGACCTCGACCTCGACGCGGAGTTCCGCCGCTACCTCGGCAAGCAGCTCGGCAAACGCTCGAAGATGACGATCGTGGCGATGCCTCAGGACGTCCGGCTTCCGTCGCAGAACCTGAAGGACCTCGGCGAAGCCGCGGAGTTCTGGCGCGGCGTCGGGACGCGAACGGGCGCCGACATTCTCCTGACCGGCGTCGTCGACTTCCGCGTGGAGAACAAGTCGGGCTACCGCGCCGAGGAATACCGCAGCCCCATCGACAACCGGGTGTACTACCGGCAGGCGCTCGTCGAGTCGACGGGATTCACGTTCGACGTGACGGTCATCGCGATCGACGGGCATACGGGAGTGAAACTCTTCCAGGAAAACTTCCGTGACACGAAGGAGAAGAACCGCCGGGCCACGGACGAGCTCGTGGGCCTCTTCGAGAACCTCTTCTCCCTTGAGAATCAGCTCCTCGGGCTCTTCGTGGTGCGCGAGCGGGAGGCGAACCGGTATGTCTTCGACTAGGAAGTCTCTCGCCGCGTGCGCCGGCCTCGCGCTCGCGATCCTCCTTGCGCCCGAGGCACGGCCCGCCGGGCAGAACAAGATCGTCTACGACAAGTTCGACTGGCAGATCTACCGGTCGACGCACTTCGACATGTACCACTATTCGCGCGAGCGCCAGACGCTCCAGAAGGTCGTGTCGATGGCCGAGTCGGCCTACGACGAGCTGTCGCGCCGGTTGAACTACCAGATCCCGAAGCGGATCCCGATCATTTACTACGCGACGCACGCCGAGTTCGAGCAGAACAACATCGAGCTCAACTTCATCCCCGAGGGCGTCGGCGCCTTCGCCGAACCCGCCCGCAACCGGATGGTTCTCCCGATCGACATGCCGGACGAGAAGCTCCAGGCGCTCATCCAGCATGAGCTCACGCATGTCTTTCAGTACGAGATCCTGTTCGGCGGCCGGCTCGGCCGCGCGCTCACGGCGAACGTCCCGACCTGGGTCGTCGAGGGGATGGCGTCCTACTTCGGAAACGACGAGGACGACAAGGACCGCATGTATCTGAGGGACGCGGTCAACCAGGACCTCATCCCGCCCATCACGAAAGTCAACATCGAGGGCTATCCCGCCTACCGTTACGGCCACGCCGTGTACGACTTCATGGAGGCCGAATGGGGCAAGGACGCCGTCCGGGATTTCGTCTTCGAGTACCGCTCCTTCCTCGGCCGCGACGTCTCCGTGGCGCTCAAGCGCGCGTTCGAGATCCAGCCGGACGACTTCGACCTCAAGTTCCGCCGGTACCTCCGGCGGAAGTACCTTCCGCTCCTCGCGGTCAAGGGCGAAGCCAGCGAATACGGGGAACGCTTCCGCGTGGGCCCGTACGGCCACGAGTCCTTCGAGGTCGGCGCGGCGCCCTCTCCGTCCGGCGATTTCGTCGCGACGCTCACGACGGTCAAGGGCGACGTCGACATCGCCCTCCTCTCCGTCCGGGACCGCAAGCTCTACAAGAACCTCTCGGCCGGCCACACGACGAAGTACGAGTACATCGTCGGCCAGTACCTCACGACGGGCCCCGAAAGCGGACGCGATCTCTCCTTCGCGCCGGACGGCGACCGCATCGCCGCCTTCGGCCGGCAGGAGCGCGGCCGCAAGCTGCTCATCTTCTCGGCACGCGGCGGCGGGCTCCTCGAGCGCATCTCCGTCGCCCCGGACGTGCCGCTCGCGCCCTCGTGGTCACCGGACGGAAACTCCATCGTGTTCTCCGGCATCGAGGGGAACAGCCGCGACATCTTCCTGCTCGACATGAAGACGCGCGCGGTGCGGAACCTCACGAACGACGCCGAATACGACGAGGCGCCTGTCTTTTCGCCCGACGGCAAGTGGATCTATCACTCGAAGATCGTCGGCGGCTTCTCGAAGATCGTGAGGTTCCCGCTCGAGGACCCCTCGAAAAACGAGCAGGTCACGTGGGGCGACAGCAACGACGAGGACCCGTCGTTCTCGCCGGACGGCAAGCGGATCTACTACGCCTCCTCTCGGGGCGGGATCTTCAACATCTACGGCCAGGATCTGGCCACGGGCGAGATCTCGCAGTACACGGACGTGATCGGCGCCGCGCTCGGGCCGGCCGCCTTCACCGGTCCCGACGGCCAGGAGAAAATCGTCTTCTCCGGCTTCCAGGGCCTCCGCTTCCAGCTCTATGTCGCCGACGCGAAGAAACCGTTTCGCAAGCTCGACGAGCGCGCGCTACCGCCCGCTCCGGTCAAGACGGGCGGAACGGCGGGTTTCGTACCCGCCATCGAAGTCGCGGTCGACCCCGAGAAGCTCTCGCGCCCGAAGTTCAAGCTGTTCCTCGACAACGCGCAGGTGCTCGCCGGCATCAACTCGGACCAGACCTTCGTCTCGCAGGTCGTCCTGTCGTTTTCGGACTACCTCGGCGACCACCGCTCGTTCTTCCAGTTTGACTCCGTGTCGACGTTTTCGAACTTCCGCATCGGTTATTTCAACATCGCGAAGCGGTTTCAGTGGGGCCTCCAGATCTACGACGATCGCCAGTACTTCTACGGATACAACTACGAGACGGGCGACTACACGCGTGATCAGCGGATCTCGCGCGACACCGGGATCTCGCTCGCCGGCTATTACCCGATCTCCCACTACACGCGCCTCGAGGGAAACATCGGCTTTTTGAGCCGCTCGCTCGACGTGCCCTATGCGATTTCGAACATCGACGGGAGCCAGACGGTGTTCTACGATCCCCGCTCGGACAACGTGCCGACGGCGGGGGTCGGGTTCTCGTACGACACGACGCGCTATGCGAGCTTCGGCCCGCGGGGCGGCAAGCGGGTGGATCTGAACCTTCAGTACACGCCGTCCTTCCAGACGGGTGAGACCACGCTCTCGGTCGACGCCTTCGTCGACGCCCGAATCTATCTTCCGCTGTCGCGGCGCGTGCTCATCGCGATGCGCGGCTTCGGAGGCTACTCGCGGGGCGCGGCGCCGACGGTGTTCTCTTTCGGCGGCCTCGACACGCTTCGCGGCTACGACTATGCCAGCGTCATCGGAAACAACGTGTTCTACGTGAATACGGAGCTCCGGTTCCCCCTCGTCGACCTTCTCGCGACCCCGGTTCTCCAGTTCGGCGGCATTCGGGGCCGGGTCTTCGTCGATGTGGGCGGCGCCTGGCTCAAGGACCAGACGTTCCAGTTCTGGGAAGACGGCCGCCTGAAGAACGGGCTTGCCTCTTTCGGCGGAGGCTTCAGCGTCTACTTCCTCGGCCTCCCGTGGAACGTGGACTGGGCGAAGCGGTGGGATTTCCGCTCGTCGCTGTCCGACTGGCAGACCACGTTCTACGTCGGGGCGACCTTCTAAAAGAGGAACCCGGGCTCGCGCGGGATTTGCGTCGTCTGTGAGGAAAGTCACTGGATGATCGGCCGGCGGCGCGCGGGCTCATAATCCGTCCCCCGTGCGCGTCCGCGTCCTCGGAGCCCATGGCGGCTCCTCGCCGTCTCATCGTCAGACGTCCTTCCTCGTGAACGGGACGGTCTGTGTCGACGCCGGCGCCCTCACCGACGCGCTGACGCTGGACGAACAGGCCCGCGTCCGCGCCGTCCTCGTCACGCACGCGCACATGGACCATGTCGCGTCGCTCCCTTTCCTGGTCGAGAACGTCTTCGGCCGGAACGCGTCGCCCCTGGAGATCGTGGCTCCGGAGGACGTCCTCGCCGCCCTCCGGAAACACCTTTTCAACGACGCGTTGTGGCCCGACTTCTCGCGCTTGCCGAACGATCTCGTGCCCGCGGTGACGTTTCGCGCCATCGCCGTCGGCGAGCCGTTCACGGTCGGCGGCCTCGTCGCGACCGCCATTCCGGTGTCGCACGTCGTTCCGACCGTCGGCTACATCCTCGAGGAGGGCGGCACGTGCATCGTGTTCTCGGGCGACACGGGCCCGACGGAAGCGCTCTGGCGGGCGGCGCGCGCGCGCCGTGACGTGAAGGGCCTCTTCGTGGAGTGCTCGTTTCCGAACTCCCTGCAGCACCTCGCGGACGTTTCGAAGCACCTCACGCCCGCGACCCTCAGATCCGAGATCGTGAAGTTTCCGCCCGGGGCGCCGATTCACCTCTACCACATGAAACCGCCGACCCTGGAGCGTCTCAGGACCGACGTCGCGGAGCTGGGGGACACGCGCGTCTCGATCCTCGCGGACGGAGACGAACTGGGTTTCTAGCCCGTTCTCCCGTCGCCTCTGCCGACGCAAGGGGTCAGGAGCCGTGATGCAGGGCGCCGGCGAGGCCGCGCTGGCCGATCTCGGAGAACCAGGAGTCGACGAACGCCTTGCGCGCGTCGGGCTGCACGTCCATCGCCCGGTCGTACGCGGACCCCCTGAGATCGCGCTTGACCGCCGCGTAGACCTCGCTCGACGCGCCGCCGAGCTGCTCGGCGAACGTGATCGCCTCTTCCAAGAGCCGATCCGGCGAAACGATTCGGTCGATCGCGCCGAGCGTGTGCGCCTCCTCGAACGGCATCGTTTCTCCAAGAAGGGCCCATCGCGTGAGCGCCTGTTCGCCCACCGTGGTGCGCATCGCCTCGACGTAGTGCCGGGGGACGTGGATACCGAGCCGGACCTCGGGAAGGCCGATCGTGCCCGGCCCCGCGGCCGCGAAGCGGAAGTCTGCGGTGCCCGCGAGCAACGCCCCTCCGGCGACGGCGTGGCCCGTCAGCGCCGCGACGAGGGGCTTGCCAAGCAGGAAGAGGTCGAAGAAGAGCGCGTCGAACACGCGGACGAACCGGCCGAATTCCTCGGGGCCGGCGTGTGCCAGCTTCCTCAGGTCGAAGCCGCCGCAGAAAATCTTCGGGGAGCGGGACGTCAGGACGACGCCGCGGACGGCCGGGTCTTCCTGGGCGTCCAGCGCGGCCTGGTGCAGCGTCGCCACGAACTCGGTCGACAGGGCGTTCGCCTTGCCGCGAGAGAGCGCGAGGATCCGGATGCCGCCCCGGTCCTCCACGAGAAGGTCGTTCGGGGCGTCGACGGTGACGGCGCCGGTCGTGGTGATAGCGCTCACGCCGGCGATTTTCTCACGCGGAGGCCCGCCCGGAGAGAAACACCGCGAGCACCCGGGGGTCGCATGTCAGTTCGGGATGGAACGTCGCCGCGGTGACGTTGCCCTTGCGCACGAGCACGGGGTCGCCGTCCCGCCGCGCGAGCACCTCCATGGCCTCATCGACGGCGGAGATTCTCGGGGCGCGGATGAAGACGGCTTCGAGCGGCTCCTCGCCGAGAACGGCGCGCTCGAGGTCCGTCAGCCGCACGACCGCCGAATCCAGCTGCCGGCCGTAAGCGTTTCTGACGACGGTCATCGGGAGGAGGCCGAAGCCCGGCGCCCGCTGCCCCTCCACGTCCCGGGCCAGGAGAATCGCTCCCGCGCAGGTACCAAGGACCGGATCGCCGCGGCCCGCGACGGCGCGGATCGCGTCCTCGATCCCGGTCCCTTCCATGAGAAGGCGCATCGCCGTCGACTCGCCACCGGGAATCACGAGACCCGTCGACGCGAGGATCTCGTCCGAGGAACGCACGTCGCGCGCGGCGACGCCCGCTCGAGCGAGCGCGTCCCGGTGCGCCTCGAAGTCGCCCTGAAGGGCGAGGACCCCGATCACCGCCTACCAGCCGCGGGTCTGGAGGAGCTCGGCCTCGCTGAGTTTCGCGGCCTCGATGCCCTTCATGCCCTCGCCGAGACCCTCCGAAGCCTTCGCGATCCGCGCCGGATCCTGGAAATGCGTCGTCGCTTCGACGATCGCGCGCGCGCGCTTGGCCGGGTCCGACGACTTGAAGATGCCGGAGCCCACGAAAACCCCCTCAGCCCCGAGCATGCGGCAGAGGGCCGCGTCGGCGGGCGTCGCGACGCCTCCGGCGGCGAAGTTCGGGACCGGGAGGCGCCCGTTCTCGGCCACCCACACGACGAGCTCGAACGGGGCCTCGAGGTTTTTCGCGGCGGTCATCCACTCGTCTTTCGTCAGGAGCGTGAGCGCCTTCATCTGGCGCGTGACCTCGCGCAGGTGCTTGACGGCGTGGACGATGTCGCCCGTGCCCGCCTCGCCCTTCGTGCGGATCATCGCGGCCCCTTCGCCGATCCGCCGAAGAGCCTCGCCGAGGTTGCGGCAGCCGCACACGAAGGGCACCTTGAAGTCGTGCTTGTAGACGTGGTTCTCCCCGTCGGCCGGGGTCAGCACTTCCGACTCGTCGACGAAGTCCACTTCGAGCGCCTCGAGGACCCGCGCCTCGGCGAGGTGGCCGATGCGGCACTTGGCCATCACGGGGATCGACACGACCGCCTCGATCTCGCGGATCTTCGAGACCGGCGACATGCGCGCGACGCCGCCGTCCCGGCGGATGTCGGACGGCACGCGCTCGAGCGCCATGACGGCGACGGCGCCGGCGTCCTCGGCGATCTTCGCCTGGTCGGCGTCGACGACGTCCATGATGACGCCGCCCTTGAGCATTTCGGCGAGTCCGACCTTCACGCGGAATGCGTCGGTCGCGAAAGGTGAGGTGAACGGGAAGTCGCTGGTGGTCGTCATGTTGAGATCCCTTTCGGCTCAAATCTGGATCAGCGCGGCCTCGGCCGCATCCTTGTTCTCGCGCGCCGGAGTCTTCTGCCGCCGGGCGGCCTGCCGGGCCAGGTCGCGCGCCGCCGCGCCCGCGATCTCAAGGGCCTTCTCGAGGTCCGAAGCGGACCCGCGCGCGACGGAGATCCGGATCGCGGAAACGTCCGCTTGGTCGGGCTGGAAGTCGGCGCCCGCCGAGACGAGCACCCCGTTCTCGCGCGCCGCTGCCGCGAGGGCACGGCCCGAGACGCCGGGCGGAAGCTCCGCCCAGAGGACGTACCCACCGGACGGCCGTAGGGCACGCGTCCCGATCGGAAAGCGGTTCAGGATCGTGCGGTGCGCGAGGGCGAGGCGGTTCTTCAACCGGCTCCGCATGCGCACGAGATGCCGTTCGTAGTCGCCCCGGACGAGGAAGAGGTTCAGGGCCGCCTGTAGGACCGGGGGAGACGTCAGCTCGCCGACGCGCTTGAGCGCCGCGAGCCGGTGCACGAATTCCTTGGGGCCTGCGATCCAGCCGACGCGCACGCCCGGGAAGAGCGCCTTCGAGATCGTGCCGAGGTGGATCACGTGCCCGGGCGCGAACGCCGCGAACGGCGGTGGCAACTCACCCTCGACGAGGAGGTCCGCGTCGAACGCGTCCTCGACGAGAAGGACGCCCGCCGCCGCCGCGAGCTGCGCGATTTCCGCCCGGCGCGAGGGGGAGAAGAGGAGACCCGTCGGGTTCTGGAAGTCGGGAATCGTGTAGACGAACTTTGGCTTCTCGAGAAGCGCGCGCTCGAACGCTGCGGGCACCAGGCCGTCGCCGTCGAGCGGCACGCCGAGCAGTCGCGCCCGATGCGCGCGAAGGAGAGAGAGCGCCCCCGCGTATGACGGCGTCTCGACGACGACGGCATCTCCCGGATCCACGAGGGCACGGGTGATGAGGTCGAGGCCCTGCTGCGCCCCGTTCACGATGAGGAGCGCGTCCGGGTCGGCCGGGATTCCGCGTTTCACGAGGCGCTGCGCGAGGGTCTCCCGAAGGGGCCGGTAGCCGAAGGGGGACCCGTACGCAAGGAGCGATCCGTCGCGCGCCACGTCCGCGAGAAGCGCCGCGAAGGCGGCAGCCGGAAAGTCCCGCTCGTCCGGCGCGAGGCGCGAGAGGTCATACGGCACCGCGACGGGCTCGACGGCCGGGGGCTCGGCGAGGATGCGCGTCAGAAGCGACGACGCGATGCGGTCCCACGCGGGCGCGGGGCCGAGGACGGGCCCGGCGCTCGAACGGCGTGCCACGCGCGTGCCGCCGCCCTTGTTCGTCTCGACCCAACCCTCGCGCTTCAGGAGCTGGAGGGCCTGATGAACGGTGGCCCGGTTCACCTCCAGCGCCCGGGCGAGGTCGCGGGATGCGGGAAGGCGTTCGCCTTCGAGGTGCCGCCCCCGGCGGATGTCGCGGATGATCGCGTCCGCGATCGTGCGGTAAAGAGGCACGCGGACTGGCGCGGCGGGCTCGGGGGCGTTCGTCGCCATCCCGCTTATCTTGGATCTTGGCCTAGACCAACGTCAACGTGGGCGACAATGATGGCCAACCAAGGGCGCGCCGGCCCCGACCGGGCTTGCGACGCCTCCCGCCGTTATTCGCCGTGGGACAGGAGCGTCGCGTAGGCGCGCTCCATTTCCTCGGCGTAGAGGAGATCCCACTCGCGCGACCCCTCGACGACGCGGCGCGCCTTCGCGAGGAGCTTCTTCTCCGTCTCTTTCGCGAGGCGCTCGTTTTCCTTGTCCCACGCGAGCAGCGCCTGAAGCACGTGATTGCGGACGAACTCGCGCTCGCCGGCGAGCGCGACGCCCGGCGTCCTCTGGAGTCGCTCGACCATGCGGTGGGAGATGTCCACCGCGCGTTCGCGGGAGATCAATGGATCCTCCGCGGGCCGTCGGACGGCGCGCTCCTGAGCGCGGCGACACCCCGCGCCGTGAGGGGATGATCGAACAGCCGGTCCAGCACGGCGAACGGGAGAGTCGCGACATCCGCTCCCAGCGCCGCCGCATCGAGAACGTGGATGGGGTTTTGGATTCCCTGCACGCAGATCTGGGTCTCGAGGCCGTAGTTGTCGAAGACGCGCACGATGGACTCGACGACGTCCATTCCGATCTGGCCGGCGTCGTCGAGCTCGCCGACGGACGGCGAAACGTAGGCGCTGCCCGAACGCGCGGCGAGAAGAGCCTGCGTCGCCGTGAAGACGAGCCCGACGTCCGTGGCGATCTGCTCGTCGCCGAGGAGGCGGACGACGCGGAGCCCCTCTCGCGTCATCGGGACGCGCAGGACGACGTTCTTGCCGTGCTTGTGAAGCTCGCGGGCCTCCTTGTACATGGCCTTCGGATCGCCGGCCGCGACGGTCGCGACGACCGGGCCATCTCCCACCTGCGCGAGATCGGCCAGGACGCGGCGGGCGTCGCGGCCCTTCATTTCCGCGGACTCGGGGCGCAGCAGGATCCCGTCCAGGAGGCCCCAGTCGCGCACCCGGCGGGCCTCTTCGGGGTCGGCGGTGTCGAGGAAGAAACGCATCGGACCGCGGAGTCTACTCGCCTACTCGCCCGGACCGGGCGCGTCGCCCTCGGGCTCGTCATCGCGCTCCCCGAGGTTCGCGAGCTTGGCGAGTTTAGCCACCGCGACCACGCGATCCCCCGCCGACAGGTCGATGAGCTTGACGCCCATCGCCGCGCGGCCCGTCTCTCTCACGTCCGCGACCGCGAGGCGAATGAGGATGCCCTGTTCGGTGATCACGAGAAGATGCTCGGTCTCCGTCACCGACGAGATGCCGACGACGGGGCCGTTCTTCTCGCTGACGCGCACGTTGATGACGCCCGATCCGCCCCGCGTCTGGTGGCGGTACTCGGCGACGTCCGTTCTCTTGCCATATCCCTTCTCGGTGACCGCCAGGAGCGTTCCCGTCTCCTCGACGAGGTCCATCGCGACGACGACGTCGTCGCCCTTGAGCTCGATACCCTTGACTCCCGTCGTGTCGCGGCCCATCGCCCGTGTGTCCGTCTCGGAGAACTTGATCCCCATGCCGAGCTGCGTGCCGAGGAAGACCTGCCGCGTCCCGTCGGTGATCTGCGCCGAAAGCAGCTCGTCCCCGTCCTCGAGCTTGATCGCGATGATGCCCTTCTCGCGCGGGTTTCCGTACGCCGAGAGCACCGTCTTCTTGATGAGGCCGCGCTTCGTCGCGAACAGCAGGTATCGGTCGTCGGGGAACGTGCGCGTCGTCGCCATCGCGGCCATGCGCTCCCCGTCCTCGAGGGCGAGAAGGTTCACGAGCGCCTTGCCGCGCGTCGCGGGCCCGCCGGAAGGCACGTCGTAGAGCTTCACCCAATGGACGCGGCCCTTGTTTGTGAAGGCGAGGAGGAAATCGTGCGTCGACCCGACGAAGAGGTGCTCGACGACGTCTTCCTCTTTCGTCTGGGCCCCCATGCGCCCCTTGCCCCCGCGTTTCTGCGCGCGGTAGACGGAGAGCGGCGTCGTCTTCGCGTAGCCCCCCCTGCTGATCGTGAGCACGACCTCCTCCTCGGCGATGAGGTCCTCGGCCGCGAGGTCGTTCGCGGCAGCCACGATTTCCGTCCGACGCGGACGCCCGAATGTCTCCTTGATCGAGGTGAGCTCGCTGCGGATGATGGCCGCGACGCGCTCACTCTTCGCGAGGATGTCCTTCAGGTCGGCGATCGTCGCGAGGACCTCCCTGTACTCCGCCACGATCTTGTCGCGCTCGAGGCCCGTGAGGCGCTGAAGGCGCATGTCGAGAATCGCCTGTGCCTGCGCGGCGTCGAGGCGCAGCAGGCCGTCGTCGGTCCGTGCGGAGGCGGACACGTCGAGGGTGGCGACGCCGAGAAACTTCTCGAGCGCGGCCTTTTCGACCGTGACCTCCTTCGTGAGGCGGGTGCGCGCCTCGTCGGGGTCCTTGCTGCCGCGAATGATCGCGATGACCCGGTCGAGGTTCGCGAGCGCGACCGCGAGACCGAGAAGCAGGTGCGCGCGCTCCTCGGCCTTCCGGAGGTCGAAAAGCGTGCGGCGCACGACGACCTGGCGGCGGTGATCGAGGAAGTGGCGGAGGAGCTCCTTCAGGGGGAGGACCCGCGGCTGCCCGTCCACGATGGCGAGCGCGTTGATCCCGAAGGAGGACTGGAGCGGGGTCGCGGAAAGGAGCTGGTTGAGGACGACCTGGGCGATGGCGTCGCGCTTGACGTCCACGACCATCCGCATGCCGTCGCGGTCGGACTCGTCGCGGATCGCGGAGATGCCGTCGATCTTCTTGTCGTTGACGAGACCCGCGATCTGCTCGATGAGCCGGGCCTTGTTGACCTGGAAGGGAAGCTCCGTCACGACGATCGACTCGCGATCGCCTTTCTTGTTCTTCTCGATCTCCGCGCGTCCGCGCACCTGCAGGATGCCGCGGCCCGTCTTGTAGGCGTCCACGATGCCCTGCCGGCCCAGGATGATGCCGCCCGTCGGGAAATCCGGCCCGGGCATCACCTCAACGAGCCGGGCGAGCTCGGCGTTCGGGTCGTCGAGGAGGATGATCGCCGCCGCGCAGGCCTCGGCGAGGTTGTGTGGCGCGATCTTCGTCGCCATGCCGACGGCGATGCCCTCGGCGCCGTTCACGATGAGGTTCGGAAATTTCGCGGGGAGGACCGCGGGCTCCTGCAGGGAGCCGTCGTAGGTCAGCGTCCAGTCGACCGTTTCCTTGTCGGTGTCGTCGCCGAGCATTTCCTCGGCGAGGCGCGTGAGGCGAATCTCCGTGTAGCGCATCGCGGCCGCCGAGTCGCCGTCCACCGAGCCAAAGTTGCCCTGCCCGTCCACGAGCGGCTCGCTCATGGAGAAGTCCTGGGCCATCCGGACGATCGTGTCGTAGATCGCGGCGTCGCCGTGTGGGTGGTACTTGCCCATGATGTCGCCGACGAGGCGGGCCGACTTCTTGTAAGGCCGGTTGTGCCGGTTCGACTGCTCCCACATCCCGAAGAGGACGCGGCGGTGCACCGGCTTGAGGCCGTCGCGCACGTCGGGAAGGGCGCGCCCGACGATGACGGACATCGCGTAGTCGAGATAGCTCCGCCGGATCTCTTCCTCGATCGAGACGGGGATCTTTTCGCCCGGATCGAGCGTCGGCGGCTTCTCGGGGGCGTCGGTCATCAGATATCCAGGTTCGACACGTTGAGCGCGTTCGTCTCGATGAACTCCCGCCGCGGCTCGACGGCGTCGCCCATGAGGATGGTGAAGATCGAGTCCGCCTCGACGGCGTCCTCGACGCGGACCTGAAGGAGCCGGCGCGTCGCCGGGTTCATCGTGGTGTCCCACAGCGTCTCGGGGTTCATTTCGCCGAGGCCCTTGTAGCGGTTGATCGTGAGACCCTTCTTCGCGCTCTCGAGCACCGCGTCGACCGCCTCACCGAGAGTCGCGAGGACGCGCTCGTCGCCGCTCCCGTTCGTCTTCAGACGGTACGGGCCGTCGAGGAAGCCATCGAGCGCGGCCGCCAGATCGACGGCGCGCCGCATCTCGTATCCCGAGAGGAACGCCGCATTCACGATCCCGGTTTTCGTCACGCCGTTCACGGCCTGCGTCACGTGCACCGCGAAGCCGCCGTGCTCCTCGTCGGGGACGATCGCGAACGACTCGACGACGGCCGCGAACTCGTGTGCGGCGCGCTCGAGGTGCCCGCGGTCCTCGAGGGCTCCGGGCTCGACGAGCTTCTGCCTGACGAGCGTCCTCACGAGCGCCTCGGGATAGCCGCGGACCGCGAGGCGCAGCATGAGCGCTCGCCAGTCCTGCAGGCCCGTGACCAGGGTCATGAGGGCGGACCCGGAAAGCGTGCGCTCGGACGGCTCGGCCGTGAGCGCGCGGTCGTCTCCGATGCGTGCGAGAAGGAAGCGGGCGTATTCCTTCTCGTCCTTGAGGAAGACTTCCTTCTTGCCTTCGACGGCCCGAAACAGCGGCGGCTGCGCAATGTAGAGATAGCCGCGCTCGATCGCCGTCCGCATCTGCCGGAAGAAGAACGTGAGGAGGAGCGTCCGGATGTGGCTGCCGTCCACGTCCGCGTCCGTCATGAGGACGATCTTGTGGTAGCGGATCTTGTCCGCATCGAAATCCTCGCCAATGCCCGCCCCGAGCGCCAGGATCAGGGAGCGAATCTCGGCGAAGGCGAGCATCTTGTCGAAGCGTGCCTTCTCGACGTTCAGGATCTTGCCCTTGAGCGGAAGAATCGCCTGCGTGCGCCGGTCACGCCCCTGCTTGGCCGAGCCGCCGGCCGAGTCGCCCTCGACGATGAAGATCTCCGAGAGCGCGGGATCGCCTTCCTGACAGTCGGCGAGCTTGCCGGGGAGCCCCGCCCCGTCGAGCGCCCCCTTGCGCCGCACGAGCTCTCGTGCCTTGCGCGCCGCCTCGCGCGCGCGCGCGGCATCGACGATCTTCTCGACGACGCGGCGCGCGACCTTCGGGTTCTCCTCGAAGAAATTCGAGAGCTTTTCGTAGGTGACGGTCTGTGTCCAGGTCTTGGCTTCCTGCGAGACGAGCTTTTCCTTCGTCTGTGAGGAGAACTTCGGGTCCCGGATCTTGAGCGAGACAACGGCCGTGAGCCCCTCGCGGCAGTCGTCGCCCGAGAGCGTCGTGTCTTTGAGGTGCTTCGTCAGGCCGGCGCCCTCGGCGTACTTCTGGATCGCGCGAGTGAGCGCGGTTTTCAGTCCTTCGAGGTGCGTGCCGCCGTCCTTGTTCGAGATCGTGTTCGTGAAGCAGAAGATTTGCTCGGTGTAGCCGTCGTTCCACTGGAGCGCGACGTCGAGGCGCTCCTTTTTCGCGTCCACGGCCGCGTTTCCGCTCGGATCCTTCACGTCGGAGAACGTGATGACGGCGTCGTGGAGGGGCTGCTTGTTCTTGTTCAGGTGCTCTACGAACGAGCGGATGCCGCCGTCGTACTTGAAGAGGTGCTTCTTCTCGCCCTTCGGATCGCGTTCGTCGAGGATCTCGATCGCTACGCCGGGGTTCAGGAACGCGAGCTCGCGCAGACGCTGCGACAGCGCGTCGAAGTTGTAGCTGGCGACGGAGAAGATCTCCGGGTCGGCCTTGAACGTGATCTTCGTACCCGTCTTCGTCGACTTGCCGACCTCCCGGATCGGCACCATCGGGAAGCCCTTTTCGTAGTGCTGCTGCCAGACCCGGCCCTCGCGCTTGACCTCGACGTCGAGCGATCCCGCGAGCGCGTTGACGACGGAGAGGCCGACGCCATGGAGGCCGCCCGAGACCTTGTACGCGTTGTCGTCGAACTTGCCTCCCGAGTGGAGGTCCGTGAGGATGATTTCCAGGGTCTCGCGGCCGTGCACCGGATGCGACCCGACGGGGATACCGCGCCCGTTGTCCTCGACGGTGACGGAATCGTCGGCGTGGACGACGACGGAGATCGTATCGCAGTACCCCGCCTGCGCCTCGTCGATCGCGTTGTCGACGAGCTCCGTGACCATGTGGTGAAGCCCCGTGATGTCGTCGGTGTTCCCGATGTACATCCCGGGCCGCTTGCGCACGGCCTCCAGCCCCTTCAGGAGCTTGATCGAGCTCGTGCCGTAGTCTTCCGCGCCGGCGTGTATCGGCCCGGGCGGCAGCAACGTCTCGGCGGTGATCGGGGCCTCGCCGCGTTCGCTCATCTCGGCCCCGCTCCGCCGACGGCAACGGCGCGGCGCTCCGCGCTTCGCCCCGCGCCCAGGATTCCCTCGCGTGAGAGCCGTCCCGCGGTCATGCGGTAGATCGCGCCCGCCGGCAGGGGAAGCCCACGGACCGCCTCGGGCCGGGCGGAGGTCAGGAAGACCTGTCCTTCCTCGGGAAGCGCCTCGGCGAACGCGCCGAGAACGCGCGGATCCCATTCCGAATCGAAGTCGTCGAACGCGAGAAGAGGCGCCCGGCCGCCGCCCGCCAGGAGCGACATTTCCCCGGGGGTCCACGCCAAGAGGAACGTCCGGGTCTCGCCCGAGGAAGCCCGGCTCGCGAGCGGAACGCCGTCGGCCCTGAGCACCACGTCGTCCCGATGGGGTCCGACGAGACACCGCCGCGCGCGCCGCTCGTCGCTCCTGCGCGCGCGCAGGAGAATGGCGAGGGCCGCGCCCAGCCCGGGCGCGTCGCCGTCCGCCGGCAGATCGCTCACGAGCTCGAGGGAGAGGTTGTGAAACGGCGTGCCGAGGTCTTCCGCGTGGCGGGCCAGCTCCTCTTCGAGCCGCGCCCGCGCCGCGCGCCGATGGGCCGCCACGAGTCCGCCGGACTCGGCGAGCACGGTCTCATACACGGCGAGCTCGTCCACGTCGAACCGCGCGCCGAGGGAGAGGAGGCGCGTCTTCGCTGCGCGGGCCCGCTCGTAGGCGAGGAGGGCGTGCGCGTGCTCGGGCCAAAGCGCGAGGGCGGCGCGGTCGAGCGCCCGGCGGCGCTCCGCCGGAGGACCGGAGAGCCGCGAAAGATCCCGCGCTGTGAGGAACACGGCCGGGAGGCTGCGCGCTGCGGTCAGCCGGGTCACGCGCTTGCCGTCCCGGTATTGCTCGCGCGCGCCGCCCGCGTGAACGAACCCGAGCGTCGTGACGTTTCGGGGATCTCCCGCGTCGTCGCGCAGCCGAGCCGAGACGGCCGAGCGGGCCGCGCGGTGCTGGCGCGCCTCGGCCAGCTCGCGCGTGCGGAACGAGGACCGGCCCGAGACGAGCGCGAGCGCCTCGAGCAGGTTCGTCTTTCCCTGCCCGTTGTCACCGACAATGAGGTTCAGACGCGGATGCAACTCCACCCTGCCGTTCAGGAGGTTTCGAAAGCCCTCGGTAGAAAGAGAAACAATCTCCACGCGGTCGACTACATCCTCATCGGCATCACGACGTAGAGGTAGCTGCGGATGCCGCCCAAAGGCTCGGCCGGGCGACCCTGACATTGCGCCTGCTCATCCTTCACGAAGAGGTGGACGTCCTTCGTCTCGGCCGCTTCGAGAAACTGCTCAAGGTAGCGCGCATTGAGGCGCAACGTCACGGCGACGCTGTCGTATGCGATGGTAATTTCCTGCGAGCCGTCGCCGACTTCCTGACTTTCGGAAGAAACGACGAGGGTGTCCTTCTGGAAGGCGAGACTCACGGCCTTCATCCGGTCGCCGGAGAGGAGCGCGATCCTTCTGACGGCGCCGAGAAGCTCTTCGCGGGGAACGACCGCTTTCTTGTCGTTCTCCTTGCTGATGACCTTTTCGTAGTCCGGGAAACGGCGTTCGTCGAGCTTCGAGAAGAGCCTTCGGCTCCCGACCGAGAAGCCGATGTGGTTCGTCCCGCGCATGATCGTGACGGGCGCATCGTCGGCCGCGTCGAGTTTGACGAGCTCGTCGAGAATCTTCTTGGAAACGAGAACGGGCTCGAACCCGGCTTCCGCCTTCGCCCCTTCCACCTCGACAAGCGCCAGCCGGTGCCCATCCGTCGCGACCATCTCGACGACGCCGTCCTTCGTCTTGAGGAGGGCTCCCTGAAGCTGGAGGCGCATCTCCTCGGTGGAGACGGCGAACCGCACCTTGTCGACCATCCGGCGCAGGGTGCCGAACGACAGGGTCAGCGTGGGTCCACCGGCCGGTTCAGGCCGGGTCGGGTAGTCTCCCGCGGGCAGCCCGTTCAGGCGGATTCTGAGCTTCGGTTCCTTGCACTCGAGGGACACGTGGTTGTTCTCGAGCACCTTGAGCCTGATCTCCGCATTCGGCGGCAGCTCGCGCACGACGTCATAGAGCCGCCGCGCGGGGGCCGTGACCGATCCCGCACTTTTCAGGGTGATCGGGGCTATTTCGGTCACGAGGGTCGTGTCGAGATCCGTTGCGGTGAGCGTGAGTGCCCCGCCCTTGGCCTCGAGCAGGACATTCGTGAGGATCTGATGCGTCGTCCTCTTCTCGACGACGCCCTGAATCAGGCTCAGTTCACGAGCCAGGATCGAGGCCGGAAGTGTCAGCTCCACGACTTCTCCTTATCTCTTGAATCCTATCATTTACAGGTACTCGAAAGAAGCAGAAGTAGTAGAAGGGTCCAAAAAGTGCATTAGGAGATAAATATCTCACAACGCAATATTTAAAGGCTCCTCCTGGTTGTGGATCACTGGCCCGCCCTCTGTGAAATTGGAGGCTGTCCGGGGTGGCGTGGAGGACTTTTCCAACGGCGGCGCCACGGACCATTCGGGACAGGCGGAAAAGAGGTGGAAAAGGTCACCGAAACTGGGCCAAAAAGCCCGCCAGGAGACGGTCGAGCACCGGATCCTCCTCGCGCAGCGCCGCTATTTTCCGGATGGCGTGTAGGGCCGTCGTGTGGTGCTTGTCGGAAAAGAGGCGGCCAATTTCGGGAAGAGACAGCCCTGTTGCCTCTTTGAGGACGTACATCGTGACCTGGCGCGCGAAGACGATGGGGCCTCTCTTCGTCCGTGCCCGAAGCTCCGCAGGCTTGAGGCCATAGTGTGCGCCGACGAGCTTCAGGATCTCGGCGGGTGACGTCGCGTGATCCTCGGCGCGAAAAACGTCCCGAAGGGCCTCCCGTCCGAGGTCGAGGGAGATCGCCTCGCCCTTCAGCGAGGCGAACGCGACGACCCGGTTGAAATATCCCTCCAGCTCGCGGATCGACGACTTGATTTTTCCAGCCAGGAAAAACGCGACGTCGTCTTCGAGCACGACCTGGCTGGCCTCGGCCTTCTGCCTCAGGATGGCGACCTTCGTCTCGAAGTCAGGCAGCTGGATGTCCACGATGAGGCCGCCCTCGAAACGGCTCTTGAGGCGGTCCGTGAGGCCCGGAATCTCGCGGGGCGGCACGTCGGAGGAGAAGACGATCTGGTTTCCCTCGTCGTACAGCGCGTTGAACGTATGGAAGAGCTCGTTCTCCGAGGCCTCCTTCCCGACGACAAACTGCACGTCGTCGAGGAGCAGGATGTCCGCGGCCCGGAAGCGCTGACGGAGGCTTTCCATCTTGTTGAACCGCACCCCGAGGACGACCTCGTTCACGAAGTTCTCGGAGGTCAGGTAGATAACTCTTTCGCCCGGCCGGCGCGAGAGGCGGCGGTGCCCGATGGCCTGCATGAGGTGTGTCTTGCCGAGCCCGGTCCCTCCGCAGACGAAGAGCGGGTTGTATTGTCGTGACGTCTGGTCCGCGACCCGGAGCGCCGCCGCGTGCGCGAGGCGGTTGGACTCGCCGGTCACGAAGTGCTCGAACGTATAGGCGGAATTCAGGCCGCCGGCCCGGCGGCGGGGCTCCGCGGGCACCTTCTGGGGGTTCACGGCGGAGCGGTAGTCCCCGTCGGCGCCGAATCGGATCTCCCGGTTGCCGGCGCCCGCGAGGCGGGCCGCTTCGGCGATCTGCACGGCGTAGGCCTCGGGGATGTAGTCGACGAAGAGCGGTGTCCGCACCTGCACGAAAATGGTTTCGGCCGTCTCGGACTTCTGCCGTGAATCCCGGAACCAAGAGTCGAACTCGCGCTCGTCCACGCGCGTTTTCAGGTGCTCCAGAATCTTGGCCCAGGTCGATGTCTTTTCCACAGGATCTCCACCGCTGTGCATATCGAGCTTTGCGGAGGGGAGGCGGATGGTATCAGCGCTTCTTCGGGGCGGAAAGGGGCTTCGGTTGACAGGAAGGGCTCGACCCCGGAGAATCCTTGTCCGCTTCGGAGGGTTTGCGCACCATGTCCAAGACCAAACGCACGTTTCAGCCCAACAACCGCCACCGAAGCAGGACCCATGGGTTTCTGGTCCGGATGAGAACCAAATCGGGCCGTGCCGTTCTGGCCCGCCGCCGGGCGAAAGGGCGCAAGCGCATCTCCGCCTGAGCGGAGGCGTCACCGGACCCCGCCGCCTTCGCCGCGGCTTCCGGCCGGTTCCATGCACGCACGGGTCAGCACCGCGTCCGCTCAGCCGGGGAGGGAGACCTTCCCGCGGGCGCGCCGCATCCGGGCCCGCCGGGATTTTCGCGAGGCCTACGAAAATGGCGCGAAACAGCACGGCCGCCTTGTGGTCGTTTTCGCGCGCCTCCGGCCCGAGGGCGGACTCCGGCTCGGCATCACGGCCACCCGCAAGTCGGGCGGCGCCGTCCTACGCAATCGCGTCCGGCGCCGCGTGCGCGAGATCTTTCGCCGATGGAGGGCGGCCACGCCCGACTGCGCGGTGGACCTCGTCGTGAATGTCTCCGCGCGCGCCACCCGCGCGCCGTACGCCGCGCTTCAGGCCGAGGTCGCGGGTCTTCTGGGGCGCGCGACCGCGGCCCTGTCGAAAGAGGCCGCGTCGAAAGTGGCCGAGACGAAATGAGCGCGGCCGCGATCGCACCGGCCCCCGCCCGTATCGTCGCGGGGGTGTTTGGCGCCTACAAGCGTTTCGTCTCGCCCCTGCTGCCGCCGGCGTGCCGGTTTACGCCCACCTGCTCGGAGTACGCGCGCGAGGCCGTCACGCGCCACGGCGTCGGCCGGGGACTTTCGCTCGCCGCGCGGCGGCTCGCGCGGTGCCACCCGTTTCACGCGGGCGGCCCCGACCCCGTTCCCTGATTCGCCAGAGGAGATCCCTTGGAAACCAAGCGTCTCGTCATCGCCTTCGCCCTGTCGGCCGCCGTCCTGATCGGTTGGACGTTCGTTTTCCCGCCACCGAAATCGCCGCAACCGGCGGCCAGGCCCGTCGCGAGGGCCGCGCCGAGTGCTGTGCCGAGTGCCGCGGGGGCGCTTGGGACGAGCGCGGCCTCTGCGCCGGAGGGGGCCCCGGTCGCCGTCCTGAGCCCGGCCGCGCCGCGTGAACCCGTGACGCCGGTTTCCGCGGGCGCGGAAGAAACGGTCGAGGTCCGAAGCCCGCTCTACACGGCACGCCTCTCGAATGAGGGCGGCGTCCTGAAGTCGTTCGTCCTCACGCAGCATCGGGACGGCGCGGGGAAGGCGCTCGACCTCGTCCGGCAGGGAGCGCCGTTTCCGGGCGCCACGCTCGCGCTGGACCCCGCGGACGCGTTCCTCGCGCGGGCCGCGAAGGCCCGGTTCGCCGTCGAGCGCGAGAGCGGGAACGGCGTCACGACCGTCCGCTTTCGCTACCGCGAGGCGAGCGGAGACGGCGTTCAGCGCGTGTACGTGTTTCGCGATTCTTACGTCGTCGCCGTGAAGGCCGAGCGCGAGGGCGCAGCCGGTCCCGTGGGCCTCGTCCTCGGGCCCGGCCTCGGGAATCCGTCCGCCGAAGAACTCGCGAGCCGCTACACGAAGCCGGGCGCGACGATCACGCTCAGCGCGTCGGCATCGGTCGACCGCAAGGCGAAAGACGGGCTGAAGGAAGCCGAGGCCAAGGGCGCGGGGCTCGTCGCTGCCGGGCTCGAAGACAACTACTTCCTCACCGCGTTCCTTCCGTCCGGGAGCGCCGCCGTGACGCTCCGGCCCGTGACCCTCGCGGCGGGGCCCGTCGGACCCGACGGCAAGCCCGCAGCGCCGGACGGCGAGAGCGAAGTCGTCCTGTCGGCGCCGGGCGCCGTCACGACGGACGTCTTTTTCGGTCCGAAGGAGCTCGACGTCCTCGACAAAACGCGGCCCGGAATGGACCGCCTCATCGACTACGGGTGGTATGCGATCGTCGTGAAGCCGCTCCTCTGGGGCCTCAAGGCAATCCACAAGGTCGTCAGAAACTGGGGCGTCGCCATTCTTCTCATCACGGTCGTCATCAAGGTCCTCCTGTATCCGCTCACGCACAAACAGCTGGTCTCGATGAAGAAGATGAGCGTGCTGCAGCCGAAGGTCGAAACGATCCGCGCGAAGTGGTCGGGAAAGGTCAAGCAGGACCCGCAGGCCCGCGTGAAAATGAACGAGGAGATGATGGCCCTCTACAAGCAGGAGGGCGTCAATCCCGCGGGCGGGTGCCTGCCGCTTCTCCTGCAGATGCCGATCCTCATCGCGTTCTACAACCTGCTCGCGCACTCGATCGAGCTGCGCCACGCGCCGTTCATGCTGTGGATCACGGACCTCTCGGCGAAAGACCCGTACTACGTCACGCCGATCCTCATGACGGCGACGATGTGGATCCAGCAGCAGATGACGCCGACGGGTGGCGATCCCATGATGCGGAAGGTCCAGAACATCATGCCGCTCGTCATGGGCTTCCTTTTCAAGGATGTCCCGTCCGGTCTCGTCCTCTACTGGCTCATGCAGAACGTCCTCACGATCGGGCAGCAGATGCTCCTCAACAAATTCACGAACCTCGGCCCGGCCTCGATGAAGCCGAAGGCCTCCTGACGCCCTCCGGGGCGGACGTTCTCCCGTGGCGCGCCTCGTGGCGGACCCGGACCGCGAGGGCGACGTGCTCGTCGCTCCCGCGACGCCTCCGGGCGCCTCGGCGCTCGCCGTCGTCCGTCTGACGGGCCCGGCGGGCGCGACGCGCCGGGTCGCGCGGCAAATCGCGCGGCGCCTCCCGGAGGAGCCACGCCCGCGCGAGGCCGTGCTGCATCTTCTCGTCGGGGAGGACGGCCGGCCGCTCGACCGCGCTCTCGTGCTCTTTTTTCCGGCCCCGCATTCGGCGACCGGAGAAGAAGTCGTCGAGTTCCTCTGCCATGGGTCTCCCGCGATCGTGGCGGGGCTTCTCGCCGCGGCGCGCGCCGCGGGCGCTCGGCCGGCCGCGCGCGGCGAGTTCACGCGGCGCGCCCTCGCGAACGGCAAGCTGGACCTGGCCGAAGCCGAGGGCATCGCCGCGCTCGCGGCGGCGGAGAGCCGGGGCGCGGCGCGGCGCGCCCTCTCCCTCGTGGAGGGGGAGCTGTCCCGTCGCGTTCACGCGGCGAAAGAGTCGGTCCTCGACGTCCTTGCCGGCCTCGAGGCCGGGCTGGACTTCGCCGAGGACGTGCCGGCCGCGGACCTCGTCGCTGCCGGCGAAGCGCTCGTGGCGGCCGCGCATGAAGCGGAGGCCCTGGCCGCCGCGGCGGCCCGGGGGGGCGTGCGCGACCGCCGCAAGGCGGTCGCGATTCTCGGCAGGCCGAATGCGGGGAAGTCGACGCTTTTCAACGCCCTCGTCGGGCGCGACCGGGCCATCGTGACGGCCGTGCCGGGGACGACACGCGACGCCATCGCGGAAACCTGTGAGATCGGCGGCGAGACGGTGACGCTGCTCGACACGGCGGGGCTCCGGGCGACTGAGGACGAAGTCGAAAAGATCGGCGTTGAGGTCGCGGAGCGCGCGGGGGCGTCGGCGGATCTCCTCCTCTATGCGATCGACGCAAACACGGCGGCCGGAGACGAGGACGAAGAATTTCTGAGAAAGGGAAGGGGGGCGTCGACGCTGGTGATCGGCACGAAGGCGGATCTCGCGGACGCGGCCGGCCGAGAACGCGTCCTTGGCGCCGTTGGCGGCGCCTCTCTCCTCGTCTCGGCGCGGACGGGCGCGGGCCTCGAGGCGCTGCGCGCGCACATGGCCGCGCGCCTCTCTCTCGTCGAGTCGGACGGAGAGCTGCTCGTCCTCGAACGGCATCGCGAGGCGCTCGTGTCCGCGGCGGCGTCGCTCCGCGCGGCGGCGGAGCGCGCGCGGAGCGTGCCCGGCGAACCCGAGCTCGTCGCGGCGCACGCCCGCGAGGCGCTCGCGGCTCTCGGGGCGATCACGGGCGAAACGGCGACCGAAGAGCTCCTGGACCGCATCTTCGCGGCGTTCTGCGTGGGCAAGTAGAGTGGCGGGGATGCAGGCGCGGTGGGACGTCATTGTCGTGGGAGGGGGACATGCGGGCTCAGAGGCCGCGCTCGCCGCCGCGCGCCTCGGAAAAAAGACGCTCCTCCTGACGCGCGCGCTCTCCACGGTCGGGCGCATGAGCTGCAACCCCGCGGTCGGGGGTCTCGCCAAGGGACAGGTCGTGCGCGAGATCGACGCACTGGGAGGCGCGATGGGGCTCGTCGCGGATCGGACGGCGATCCAGTTCAAGGTGCTCAACGGATCGCGTGGAACCGCCGTGCGCGGCCTGCGGTGTCAGTCTGACAAAGCACTTTATGCGGAAGAGTTATTGCGGGTGCTCGGCGAGGCGAAGAACGTCACGCTCGGAGAGGGCACCGCCGCGGGGTTTCTCGTGCGGAAAGGGCGGCTTGCCGGCCTGACGCTCGAGGACGGTTCGACGCTCGCCTGCGGCGCCGCGGTCGTGACGACGGGGACGTTTCTTCGCGGCCTCGTGCACGTAGGGGACGCGCGGTGGGAGGCCGGGCGCTGGAATGAGCCGCCGGCGCGCGCGTTGTCGGACGCGCTCTCGAGCCTCGGCCTCCGCCTCGGTCGGATGAAGACGGGAACGCCGCCGCGTGTCCGCGCGGGTACGGTCGACGTCGCGAAGATGACGCGCGCGCCGGGAGACGAGCGGCCGGTCGCGTTCTCGTTCCGGTCGCGCGAGGAGGCGTTCCCGCGGCAGCGCCAGGTCGACTGCTGGCTCACGCACACGGACGAGGCGGTACACGACCTGATCCGCGAAAGCCTGCCGCTCTCGCCGCTCTACTCCGGCCGGATCACGGGCCGCGGGCCGCGCTACTGCCCGTCGATCGAGGACAAGGTCGTCCGCTTCAAGGACAAGCCGAGGCATCAGATCTTCGTCGAGCCGGAGGGCCTGTCGACCGACTGGCTCTACCTCAACGGCCTGTCGATGTCGCTGCCGGAGAAGACCCAGGAGTCGATCGTGAGGATGATCCCCGGCCTCGAGCGGGCCGAGATCCTGAGGCCCGCTTACGCCGTCGAGTACGACATCGTGTTTCCCGAGCAGCTCGACGTCTCGCTCGAGACGCGCGCTCTTCCGGGGCTCTTCCTCGCGGGACAGATCAACGGCACGTCCGGATACGAGGAGGCGGCGGGGCAGGGCCTCGTCGCGGGCACGAACGCGGCGCGGGCCGTGACGGGCGACCAGCCGCTTCGCCTCGGCCGGCACGAGGCGTACATCGGCGTCATGCTCGACGACCTCGTGACGCTCGGCCTCGACGAGCCCTATCGCCTCCTCACGTCCCGCGCCGAACATCGCCTCCTCCTCGGGGCCGACACCGCCTACGCGCGGCTCACCGGGATCGCGCTCGCTTTCGGCCTCGTGAGAGAGCGCGAGGCCGCGCCGGTGCTCGAGGCGGAGGCGCGGGTGGCGCGCCTCCGCGGAGGGCTGAACGCCGCGCGCGTGCGACCGGACCGCGCGACGAAGGAGCGGTTCGCCGCGCGTGGGGTGAGTCTCGTGGAGGAGACGACGCTCGGTGGCCTCCTGCGCCGGCCCGGGACCGATCTTGACGCGATCGAGGAGCTCTGCACAGACACCGACATGCTCGATTCCGGCGCGGCTGCGGACCTCGCCGCGCTCCGGCCGGAGGAGCGGGACCGGCTCGTCGCGGACCTCCGTTACGAGGGCTTCATCGCGCGCGAGCGCGACGCGGTGGCCCGCGTCGCGCGCTCTCTAGGGCGCGTCTTTCCGGACGGTTTCGTGTTCGCGGGACTCCCCGGCCTGTCTAGGGAGGCGGCAGAGAAGCTCGAGCGGCATCGCCCCCGGACGCTCGGACAGGCGTCGCGCCTGCAGGGCGTGACGCCCGCCGCCGTGACGCTTCTGCTCGCGAGGCTCCTCGCCGCCAGGCGTGAGGTTGCGGCATGAGCGACACCAGCGGCACAAACGGCGTCAGGCTCGACGACCGGGTGCGCTCCCTCGTCGAGAGAGTCCCCGGGGAGGAGCGCGCCCGCGTGGAGGCGGCTTCGGACCGCCTCGCTGCGTTCCTTTCGATCCTGCTCGAAAAGAACGCGGCGATGAACCTCGTTTCGGCGCGTTCCGCGGACCCGGAAGTCCTCGTGGAGACGCATCTCTTCGATGCCCTGCTCGGCCTTGCGCTGCTCCCGAGGCCCCGAGGGTGCGCCGTTCGCCTTCTCGATCTCGGCTCCGGCGGGGGCTTTCCCGCGATTCCGCTTCTCATCGTGAGGCCCGATCTCGTGGGAACGCTCGTCGAATCGTCCCGCAAGAAGGCGGCGTATCTCGACGAGGCGCTCGACCGTCTCGCGTTGACCGCCCGGGCCGTGAACGCTAGATTCCCGGATTCGTTTCCCATGGACGGAGCCCGGCGGTACGACGTGCTGACGACCCGCGCCGTGGGCTCGGCGGGGAAACTCGTGTGCGCCGCCCGGCCCTTTTTCGCTCCCGGCGCGCGGGCCCTCCTCTGGACGACGCGGCCGCTCGCGGACGAGGCGGCGCAGGCGAGCCGGGCGAAGAAACACGCGTTCCATCCCGCCCCCGGAGCCGACCTCCGCGGCATCCTCTCGCTCGAGTGTTTCACGTGAAACATTCCCGCGGGAGAGCCCGCGTTCTCGCCGTCGCGAACCAGAAGGGCGGGGTCGGCAAGACGACCACGGCGATCAGTCTCGCGGCGGCGCTCGCGGTCCTCGAGCGTCCGGTTCTGCTCGTGGATTTCGACCCGCAGGGGAACGCGACGTCCGGTCTCGGGGTGGACAAGACCACCCTCGCGAGCACCGCCTACGATTGGATCGGCGGGGAGGCCGCGTTTGACGAAGTGGCCCGCGGCACCGACCTGCCGTACCTGACGCTCGTGCCGTCCAACCGTGAGCTCGTCGGCGCCGAGGTGGAGCTCGTGAACCAGGAGAACCGCGAGCACCGGCTGGCCGGGAAGATCGAACCGCTGCGCGACCGTTTTGAATACATCCTGATCGACTGCCCGCCTTCGCTCTCCCTCCTCACGGTGAACGCGCTCGTCGCCGCGGACGGTGTCCTCGTGCCGATCCAGTGCGAATACTTCGCGCTCGAGGGCGTCACCGAGATCCTCGCCACGATCGAGCGCGTGAAGGAAAACCTCAACCCGCGCCTCGCGCTCGCGGGCGTCGTCGCCACGATGTGGGACGAAAGGACGAACCTCTCGCGGCAGGTTCTCGAGGAAATCCGGAAGCACTTCGGGAAGGTGGTTTTCCAGAACGTCGTGCCGCGAAACGTGCGGCTCGGCGAGGCGCCTTCCTTCGGCAAGCCCATCCTCCTCTACGACGTGAAGTCGAAGGGAGCCGAGGCGTATCTCGGCATCGCGCGGGAGCTTCTCAGGCGCGACTCCTGAGGCGCCGGCTTCCACGCCCTCTTCCGGCTGCTAGGATCGTCCCGGTGGCGGCCTCCAGAAAAACGGCTCTCGGCAAGGGTCTCTCGGCGCTCATTCCTTCGGCGCGGGCCGAGGGGGCGGGCCCGGGCCTGAAAATGGTCGGGCTCGATCTTCTCGACGCGAACAGGCGTCAGCCGCGGCACCGTTTCGATGACGCCGGCCTCGAAGAGCTCTCGAAGTCGATCCGCCGGACGGGAATCCTGCAGCCCGTGCTCGTCACGAAGGAGGGCGGACGCTTCCGGATCGTCGCGGGCGAACGCCGCGTGCGCGCCGCGCGGCTCGCGGGCCTCTCCGAGGTGCCGGTGATCGTGCGCGAGGGCGTCACGGATCGCGACCACCTTCTCCTCGCGCTCGTCGAGAACGTCCAGCGCCGGGACCTCACGGCCCTCGAAGAAGCGGAGGCGTATAGGCACCTGAAGGACGACTTCGGCCTCACGCAGGAAGACGTCGCCGAGCGCGTGGGTAAGGATCGCGCGACCGTCGCGAACGCGCTGCGGCTGCTCAAGCTCCCGGCCGCGGTGCGCGCCGCGCTCGAGGAGGGGGCTCTTTCCGCAGGGCACGCGCGCGCTCTTCTCGCGCTGCCGTCGGCGGCGGACCAGGAGCAGCTCGCGAAGGAAGTCGTGCGTCGAGGTCTCTCCGTCAGGGCCACCGAGGCGCGCGTTTTGACCCTTCAGGCGGGGACCGCGAAAAAGAAGAAAACTCGATCGGTGGACGCCGACACGCGCGACGCGGAGCTTCGGCTCGCGCGCGCGCTCGGGACGCGCGTCGTAATCCTTCGGAAGCGGCGCGGAGGCGAGGTCCGCATCTCGTTTTTCTCGGAGGAGGAGCTGATCGGCCTTTTCGAGCGGCTTTCCGGAGGACCGAGATGAGCGCGAAGAAGGGCGGAGGCTCGTTGAACGGGTTCCTCGACCGGGGCGCGCGGCTGGAAGGCACGCTCTCGTTCGACGACGTCTTCCGGATCGACGGCCAGTTCAAGGGCACGATCACGTCGGAGGCCGAGCTCGTGATCGGGGAGGGCGGGGTCGTGGAAGGCGACGTGCGTGTGGCGCGCCTCGCGGTCTCGGGCACGATCAAGGGAAGCGTGTACGCCAAAGAACGCGTCGAGCTGCACGCAGGCGCGCGCGTCTTCGCCGACATTCACACCCCGACACTCGTCGTCGAAGAAGGCGCGGTGATCCAGGGGCCGGTCGAGAGCGGTCCCCCGAGGGCCGAAGAAACCCCGCGGCGCGCGCCGACTTCCTAGCGCGTCTCTTTCTCACTCATCCGGGGCTCGGCGAACGCCGTTCCCATGAGCGCGTGAGCGACCGTCGTCGCCGCACCCGAGGGAATTCCGTCGGCACGCGCGAACTCGGCGCGCGCTTGGTCTCCCGCGAGGAGGGGCGCGACATTCACCGCCGTTTCGAGCGTGTGTGCGGGCGTCGCGTCCGCGAGGTTCAAGGGGCACGCGGGGTGCACGACCGCTCGCTCTTCCCGCCAGGCGAGGCCGTAGGTCCGGCAGGTGACGGGACGCGACTCGTAGACGGCGCAGCGCCCGGAGGGCAGCTCCAGGAGGGGACAGGCGACGTGTTCGAGCGCGTCGAAATATGCGGCGTCCTGTTCCTCCGAGCGGCCGGGGTCGAGGACACCGGCGACCGGGTCTCCCGGAAACGACGCAGCGCCGCGGGCCACGAGCCGCGCCGCCCGCTCCCGGACGCGGGTCCGTCTCGACTCGGGAAGCGCCGAGACCGCGTCCCTGAGGACGAGCGCCTCGGGAAGGGAGATTTCGAACGAGCCCAGGCAGCAGCCGAAGCAGCCTTCGCGGCAAAGGAGGTCGCCGGGGCGGGTGCGGGCCACCGCCTTCTCCCACTCGGCATCGGCATCGCCGACGCCCCTTCTTAATCGATCGATTAAATTAACCCGTGAACGGGGTTCTGCCGCCATGGGAGCATCTTGCCTCGCGCCTCATCCGCGCGCGAGGGCGCGAAACGGACTCCGTGTTTGACCCACCGCCGCCGCTGTGAGATAACGCCGCGGCCTGCGCATATCCGGGGTCCACGGCGTCGTCCTGGTGTTTCGGCGTCCGGTTTCGGGGCAGCGCAGGTAACGCCGAGGGCGCATGCAGTTACCCGATCTCTCCCTGCTCCTCGTCATGGTGATCTTCTGGGCGACGTACGTCGTCCTGAGGGTCTTTGTGCTCAAACCGCTGGGCTCGATCCTCGAGGAACGCGAGCGCACGGTCGCGGGTGCCACCGCCGCGCTGTCGGCGGCGCTCGACCAGGAGAAAGAGACGCTCGCCGGAATCGACCGGCGTCTGACGGAAGCGCGCCGCGAAGCGCTTGCCGCCCGCCAGGCGGCGCGGGCCGACGCGAACGCGAAACGACAGGCGATACTCGAGGACGCGCGCGCGAAGGCGCGCGCCGCGGTGGCGGAGGCCCAGGCGAAGCTCGACGGGCAAATCGGCGTGGCGCGTTCCGAGCTCGAGAAGAACGCGCGCACCACCGCGGCGGAGATCGCCTCCATCGCCCTTGGCCGGAGGATCGCGTGACGCCCGCGCCCGTGGCGTTTCTCTTTTCCGAAGAGGGTTACGAGGCGGCTCGGGGATTTCTCGGCGTGCCAAGCCTCGCCTGGCAGATCCTCAACCTCGGCTGCTTCGTCGCCCTCCTGTGGTTTCTCCTCCGAAAGCCGGCCGCGGCGTTTTTCGGGAACCGGAGGACCACCGTCGCGACGGCCCTTGTAAAGGCCGACGAAGACCGTCGCCGCGCCGAGGCGCTCGCGAAGGAGCTCGCCGCCCGTCTCGAGAGTATCCAAACGGAGCTCCTCAACCTGAAGACCGCGGTGCGGCACGACGCGGAGGCCGAACACGCGGCTCTCCTCGTGAAGAGCCAGGCGGACGCGGACCAGATCCTCGCGCGCACCCGGGCAGACCTCGACAACCGCGTGCGTTCCGCGCGCGCCGAGCTCACCGCCTACGCCGGAGACCTCTCGGTCGAGCTCGCCCGCGAACTCCTGAAGAAGAACGTCACCGCCGGCGACGAAAAGCGGCTCCTCGACGAAGGCATCGCCAGCCTGAGCGGCGCGGCAAAGGCGTGAGGCGGAAACGGATGAGTGCAAAGTTCACGCGTCCCTACGTCGACGCGTTCTTCGCGGTCGCGAAGGAGCCGGCCGCCGAGCTCGCGGCGCTCGAAGAGTTTCGGACCGCGTACGATCGGGCGCCCGAGCTCGAAAAGGTCCTCTCCAACCCAGGCCTCGAGCGTGGAAAGCGCGAGGCGCTCCTCGCCGCCGTGGCGTCGCGCGTCGGCGTGCCCGAGCTCGCCGGTCGCCTCCTGACCATCCTCCTTCACAACGGGCGTCTCTCCGCTCTCGGTGAGCTGCTCGCCGCCATTCGCGCGCATCTGGATCGCGACACGCGGGCCGTCGAGGCGCGCATCGTGACGGCTCAGCCCGCGGACGCCGAGGTCCTCGAGGCGCTTCGCGCCCTCGTGGTCGCGCGGACGAAGAAAACCGTCCGGCTCGTGACGGCCGTCGACCCGGCTCTCCTCGGCGGCTTCGTCGTGTCGGTCGGCAGCGCGCGGCTCGACGCCTCGCTGGCCCGGCGTCTCGAGAAAGCCCGCGCGGCCCTGCACGCACTCGCCCCGGCCTGACCAGACGGAGAAAGAAGCACGAACATGGCGGAAATCAGCGCACAGGAAATCACCCAGCTCATCAAGGCCCAGCTCGCCGGCGTCACGCAGGGCGTGGACGTCGACGAAGTTGGAACCGTCGTGTCGGTCGGAGACGGCATCGCGCTCGCCTACGGCCTCGACAAGGTCATGGCGGGCGAGCTCGTCGAGTTCCCGAACGGCGTTTACGGCCTCGCGCTCAACCTCGAGGAGGGCCATGTCGGCTGCGTCCTCATGGGCGAGACGAGCCTCGTCAAGGAAGGCGACACCGTCAAGCGCACGAAGCGGATCATCTCGGTGCCCGTGGGAGAAGCGCTCGTCGGCCGCGTCGTGAACCCGCTCGGACAGCCGCTCGACGGCAAGGGCCCGATCGCGTCTTCGGAGTTCTACCCGGTCGAGCGCCTCGCCCCCGGCGTCGTCGACCGCATGCCCGTCAAGGAATCGATGCAGACCGGCATCAAGGCGATCGACGCGATGATCCCGATCGGCCGCGGCCAGCGCGAGCTCATCATCGGCGACCGCCAGACGGGCAAGACCGCCATCGCGCTCGACGCGATCATCAACCAGAAGGGCAAAGGCGTTTTCTGCGTATACGTCGCGATCGGCCAGAAGAACTCGACCGTCGCCCAGGTCGTCCAGACGCTCGAGGCTCATGGCGCGATGGAGCACACGATCGTCGTCGCCGCGTCCGCGGCCGACCCGGCTCCGCTCCAGTACATCGCCGCGTACGCGGGATGCGCGATGGGCGAGTACTTCATGTACAACGGCAAGCACGCGCTCGTCGTGTACGACGACCTCTCGAAGCAGGCGGCGTCCTACCGCGAGATCTCGCTCCTCCTCCGGCGCCCGCCGGGCCGCGAGGCGTATCCCGGCGACGTCTTCTATCTCCACAGCCGGCTCCTCGAGCGGGCCTCGAAGCTGAACAAGGAGAAGGGCGGCGGATCGCTCACCGCCCTCCCGATCATCGAGACGCAGGCCGGCGACGTGGCCGCCTACATCCCGACGAACGTCATTTCGATCACGGACGGGCAGATCTTCCTCGAGTCGGACCTCTTCTTCTCCGGCCAGCGTCCGGCCGTGAACGTCGGCATTTCGGTGTCGCGCGTGGGCGGCTCGGCGCAGATCAAGGTCATGCGCGCGATTTCCGGCACGCTCCGTCTCGACCTCGCGCAGTACCGCGAGCTCGCGGCCTTCGCGCAGTTCGGATCAGACCTCGACAAGACGACGCAGGCGCAGCTGAACCGCGGCCGTCGTCTCGTCGAGATCCTCAAGCAGAACCAGTACGTGCCGATGGACATCGCGCTCCAGATCGCTTCCGTCTTCGCGGGCACGAAGGGCCATCTCGACGAGCTCCGCGTCGAGGCCGTCCTCCCCTTCGAAACGGCCCTCCACGAGTACCTGACGAACCAGCACCAGCCGCTCCTCCAGGAGATCCGCGACGCGGGCAAGCTCACGAAGGAGATCGAGGCCGCGCTCACCGCCGCGGTCGTCGAAGCAAAGAAGGTCTTCCTTTCCTCGAATCCCGAGGCGAAGCAGGCCTAGGGGCGACGGGACAGGCGGGGTCGAGGCAGAAGCACAAACAAGGATGGCAAACCTCATCGACATCCGGCGGCGGATCCGGAGCGTGAAGAACACGCAGCAGATCACGAAGGCGGTCAAGATGGTCGCCGCGTCGAAGCTGCGCCGCTCGCAGGACCGGGCTGTCGCGACCCGACCTTACGCGTCTACCCTCGAGGCAACCCTTCGCTCGGTCGCGTCGCGCGTCCCCCCCCGGGAGGACGGTGCGCCGCTGCACCCGCTTTTGGCCACGAGGGAAGAGAAGAACGTCGTCCTCGTCGTCGTCTCCGGCGACAAGGGCCTCGCCGGCGGCTTCAACACGAACGTGAACCGCGCGGCCGGGGCGTTCCTGCGCGAGGCGCCGGGTCGCGGCATCGCGAGCGTGGGCCTCGTGGCGCTCGGGAAGAAAGCGAACGACTTCTGGAAGCGGCGCCCCGTCGAGATCCTTCAGGCGCAAGCCGGCCTCGCGGCGCTCGGCGCCGCCCCGGCCGGCGAGATCGCGCGCGCCCTCGCGGCGCGGTTCGTCTCCGGCGAGACGGACGCCGTGTACGTCATCTCGAACGAGTTCAAGAGCGCCATCTCGCAGGTCGTGAGGACGAAGCGCCTCTTACCCATCGCTCTCGAGAGCGCCGCGGAGGGCGCCGGGGGCGTCGATTACCTTTACGAGCCCTCGCCCGAGGAAATCCTCGGGACGCTCCTCCCGCGTTTCTTGGAGTTCCAGATGTATCGCGTGATCCTCGAGTCGCAGGCGGCGTTCTTCGCGGCCCAGATGACCGCGATGGACAGCGCCACGAAGAATGCTGGCGACATGATCGATTCCCTGACCCTCACTTACAACCGCGCGCGACAGGCGCGCATCACGAAAGAGCTCATCGAGATCGTCTCGGGCGCGGCTGCTCTGGAATGAGAACGGCCCGAAAGTCCGTGCGGAAAGGCTAAGCCGAACATGGCAAACGAAGGCAGGGTCGTGCAGATCATCGGTCCCGTCGTGGACGTGGAGTTCCCGACCGGGAAACTTCCGACGATCCTCAACGCCGTTCACATCACGGACGAGGAAGGTCTCTCGACCGAGAAGATCGACATCATCACGGAAGTCGCCCAGCATCTCGGCGAGAACCGCGTGCGGTGCATCTCGATGAAGCCCGCGGACGGCCTCGTGCGCGGGATGAAGGCCGTCGACCTCGGCGCGCCCATCTCGATTCCCGTCGGGCCGGAGACTCTCGGCCGCATCCTGAACGTCATCGGCGAGCCCGTGGACGAGATGGGCCCGGTCGTCACGGCCGAGAAGTGGCCCATCCACCGCGAGCCCCCGCCGTACGAGGACCAGTCGACGTCGGTCGAGCTCTTCGAGACGGGCATCAAGGTCATCGACCTCCTCGAGCCTTACACGCGAGGCGGCAAGACCGGCCTCTTCGGCGGCGCCGGCGTCGGCAAGACCGTCCTCATCATGGAGCTCATCAACAACGTCGCAAAGGCCGCGGGCGGCTATTCGGTCTTCGCGGGCGTCGGCGAGCGCACGCGCGAGGGCAACGACCTGTGGCTCGAGTTCACGGAGTCGGGAATCATCGACCCGAAGGACTGGAGGAAGTCGAAGGCCGCGCTCATCTACGGCCAGATGACGGAACCTCCCGGCGCGCGCCTTCGCGTCGGCCTCACGGGCTTGACGGCCGCCGAGTACTTCCGCGACAAGGAAGGCAAAGACGTCCTCCTCTTCATCGACAACATTTTCCGATTCACGCAGGCTGGCTCGGAAGTCTCCGCCCTCCTCGGCCGGATGCCGTCGGCCGTCGGTTACCAGCCGAACCTCGCCACGGAAATGGGCGAGCTGCAGGAGCGCATCACGTCCACGAAGAAGGGCTCGATCACATCCGTGCAGGCCATCTACGTGCCCGCCGACGACCTCACCGACCCCGCGCCCGCGACCGCGTTCGCGCATCTCGACGCGACGTCCGTCCTCTCGCGTCAGATCGCGGAGATCGGTATCTATCCCGCGGTCGACCCGCTCGCCTCGACGTCCAAGATCCTCTCTCCGATGATCGTCGGCGAGGAGCACTACAAGGTCGCGCGCTCCGTGCAGCAGGTCCTCCAGAAGTACAAGGACCTGCAGGACATCATCGCGATCCTCGGAATCGACGAGCTGTCCGAGGACGACAGGTTGATCGTTGCGCGCGCGCGCCGCATCCAGCGCTTCCTGTCGCAGCCCTTCCACGTCGCCGAGCAGTTCACGGGGTTGCCGGGCCGCTACGTGAAGATCGCCGACACGATCCGCTCGTTCAAGGAGATCGTCGAGGGCAAGCACGACGAGCTCCCCGAGCAGGCGTTCTTCAACGTGGGCGCGATCGAGGAAGCCCAGGAGAAGGCCGAGAGGCTGAAGGCAGAGGCCTGAGTTGGACGAACGCCTCACGCTGACGGTCGTCACGCCGGAGCGCGCCGTGCTCCAGGCCGTGGCGTGCGACGAAGTCACGCTGCCGGCCCAGCGGGGCGAGATCGGGATTCTGCCGGGACACACGCCGCTGATCGCGCTCCTCGGAATCGGCGTCGTGGGCTATCGCGACGGGTCCCGCCGCGCGACCGTTGCCGTGCGCGGCGGCTTCGTGGAGATCGCGGGCGACGCCGTTCGGGTCCTGGCCGACGCCGCTGCGGCGCCCGACGCCATCGACGTGGCAGCGGTCTCTGTCGAGAAGCAGGAAGCCGAGGGCCGCCGGGATCGGGCCGCTGGGGACGAGGAACTGGACGCCGCGGACGCGGAGGCCCGCTTCGCGGAAGCGCGCCTCGCCGTGGCGCGGCCGGTCTGAACCGGGGAAAAGGCGACAAGAGGCAAGGCATGACGTCCCCGCGCGGGGCCGGACGCCCCGGCATGGGGCTTGCGATGGCAGTGGTCAGGCCCGGTGGGCGCCGAAAGGGCGCGCCGGATCGACATGACACCTCCTGCCTCCTACCAGGGCTCCGCGCGGCGGAGCCCTATTTTTCTTCTTGTTCTTCTTTTTCCTTTTCTTCGCCGCCGTCAAAGCCGCGGGCAGAGTTCGGAAAGAGGCGATGACGGCCGAGCGCGACCCGTGGTACGCGGAGTGGTTCGGGGAGGAGTACCTCGCCCTCTATCCCGAACGCGACGACCGGGAAGCCCGCCAGCAGGCCATTTTCGCGCGGGAGTTGCTCGCTCCGTACGCGCAGCTCGGCCGCATGCGGTTTCTCGACCTCGCGTGCGGAACGGGGCGTCACGCGGTCGCGCTTCACGATGGCCTCGGGGGCGTCGTGGGACTCGACCTCTCGGCGCGGCTCCTCTTCCAGGCCCGGCGGCGGCAGGGGCCGGCCCGCCCGTTCTGGGTCCGGTCCGACATGAGGCAGCTTCCCTTCCGCGCGGGCTCGTTCGGGGCCGTCGTGAACTTTTTCACGTCGTTCGGCTACTTCGACGATCTCGCCGACGACACGCTCGTGGTCCGGGAAGTCACGCGCCTGCTCGCGCCCGGGGGCGCGTTCCTTTCGGACGTCTTCAACGCCGAGCGCGTCATTGGGGCGCTCGCGGTACGCGAAGAAAAGACCGTGGCCGGCGCGCGCGTGAGCATCCGCCGACGGTACGATCCGGCGAGCCGGCGGGTGGAGAAGGAGATCGAGATGGGCTCCGGCGAGGACAAGCGCGTGTTTCGCGAGTGCGTTCGCGCCTACACGGAGCACGAATTGCGCTCCCTGCATCGGGCGGCCGGACTGACCGTGCGGGCGGCGTACGGGAACTTCGACGGAACGCCGTTCGAGAGGGGCCGGTCGCCGCGCCTGATCCTGCTCGCGACGAAATCGGCGGCACGCACCTTCGGCGAGGGCGTGCGATGACGACGATTTCGCTCGCCCTGGTTCCGGGAATTCCGGCACTCGCCAGGGGCCTCGCGACGGGCGATCCCGACGTCCGCGCCTTTCTTCCGGATCGCCCGGATCTCGCGACGATCGGGGTCCGCGCGCGCGCCGTCCGGGATGCCTTCCGGCCACGGGCCGTGTCCGCCGAAACCGACGCGCGCCTCGGGGCGCTCGCGCGGGGCGAGGGCGCCGCCATACTCACCGGCCAGCAGGCGGGCCTCTTCGGGGGCCCCCTCCTCACGCTCGTGAAGGCGCTCGCGGCCGAAAAGCTCGCGGCTGACCTCCGCGCAAATGGCACTGCGGCGGCGCCGGCGTTCTGGTGCGCGTCCGAGGACCATGACCTCGTGGAGGTCACGCGGCTCGTCCTGCCGAGCCCGGAGGGACCGAAGGACTTCGGCCCCGAGGCCGGCCCGCTCGCAGGGAATCATCGGCCCGTCGGCCGGCTCCCGACCGGGGTCGACGCCGAGGCGCTCGTCGCCGCGGCCGCCGCCGGCCTCGCGCAATCGCCGGACGAGGAGGCGGTGGCGGCCTTGACCGCTGCGCACCGGGAAACGACCTTTTTCGGCGCGTTCTCCGCCACGCTTGCCTGGCTCCTCGGCGGCGATGGGCTAGAGGCTATGCCCGTCGTGGATGCGGCGAGCGCCGCCGACAAACCGTCCCTCGTGCCGCTGGCCTCCCGCATCGTGCGTGAACGCGCGGAGGTGAAGCGGCTTCTCGAAGAGCGCGGGGCGGCGCTCGAGGCCGCGGGTCACCCTCTTCAAGTCACCTCGGACCCAGCCGCCCTGCCGCTCTTCGCGCGCGTCGGCGAGGACCGCCTGCTTCTCGTCGAATCGAACTCGAGGCTCGCACTCAAGGGCCGCGACGGATCGTTCGAGGCCGAGGAGGTCGTCGCGCGTTTCGCGAGCGGAGACTGGCTGCCGTCCTTCTCGGCCCTCACGCGTCCGCTCGCGGCGTCGACGCTCTTTCCCGTTGCCGCGACGATCCTCGGACCGGCCGAGATCGCGTACTGGGCCCAGAGCTGGCCCCTCTTCGCGTGGGCCGGAATCGTCCCACCCGTCCTCGTTCCGCGGCCCATGGTGGCGCTCGTGCCGCCGGCCACCGAGCGCCTGCTTTCCAAGCTCGGCTTTTCGATCGCGGACGTCCTAGAAGGACCGGAGGCACTGCTGCGTAAAAAGGGCGCGGGCGAAGCGCGGGGGCTTCTCGAGCGGCTCTCGGCCGTTCGGGAACGGGCGATCCGGGAGCTCGACGCTCTCAGGCCGGCGCTTCTCGCCGTGGATCCGTCGCTCGAGAAGGCGGTCGCGGCCACGCGCGAAAAGACGGCCTTCGCGTTCGAGAAGCTCGCGGAAAAAACGGCGAGCGCCGCGGGGCGCACGGACGAGCGCGCGGGGCTCCAGGTGAAGCGGCTCTCGGAGGAGATCCTGCCGGGCGGCACGCTGGCCGAGCGCGCGTACTCCGCGCTTCCTTACGTCCTGAGGTTCGGCAGGGAGGCGCTCGTGGGAGCGCTCCGGCGGGAGCTGAAATGGGACGATGCCGGGCTTCAGGTGATCGGGCTATGAACGTGGAACCCGTCGAGATCCTGGCCTTCGGGCCGCATCCGGACGACGTCGAGCTGGGTTGCGGCGGAGCCCTGGCGGCTCTTGCGCGGCGCGGGTCGAGCTTCGGCATCGTCGACCTGACCCGTGGCGAAATGGGGACGCGCGGCACGCCCGAGCTTCGCGCCCGGGAGGCCGCGGAGGCGGCCCGGATTCTGGGCGCGCGTTTCCGCGCAAACCTCGACCTCGGCGACGGCGACCTCCGGACGGACCGGGCGGCGCAGAGCCTCGTCGTGGACGTCGTGCGCCGCGCGCGCCCGCGGCTCGTCCTCGCGCCTTTCGCCGCGGATCGCCATCCGGATCACGTCCGCGCGAGCCGCCTCGTCTCGGACGCGGCCTGGTACGCCGGGCTCGCGAAGCTCGAGACGGGCCTCGCGCCGCACCGCCCGGACCAGGTCGTCTTCTACGCCGCGTACGTGCTCGTGACCCCCACGTTTCTCGTGGACGTGTCGGGCACGTTTGCGACGAAGATCGCGGCCCTCCGCGCTTATCGGAGCCAGTTTTACGACGAAAACTCGAGCGAACCCGAGACGTATGTCTCCTCCAAGGGTTTTTTCGACGGGATCGAGGCACGGTCGCGCGCGCTCGGGAGGATCGCGAACGTGGAATACGCGGAAGGCTTCATCGCGAACGTGCCGCCGACGCTGGCGGATCCCGTCGCGGCGTTTCTCGGATACGAAAGCGGGAAGAAAGCGTGAAGATCGGCATCACGTGCTACCCGACCTTCGGGGGCTCGGGAGTCGTCGCGACGGAGCTCGGACACGAGCTCGCGCGGCGGGGGCACGACGTGCACTTCATCACGTATGCGATGCCGTCGCGCCTGAACGTGTTCGCTGAGCGCGTCACGTATCACGAGGTGTTGGTCCCGTCGTATCCGCTCTTCCAGTACGCCCCGTACGACCTCGCGCTCGCGACGCGCATGGGGGACGTGGCGACACACGAGGGTCTCGACCTCATCCACGTCCATTACGCGCTGCCGCACGCCATCTCGGCCCATCTCGCGCGCGAGATGCTCGCCCCGCGCCGTCTCGGCCTCGTGACGACTCTGCACGGGACGGACGTGACCATCGTCGGGCAGGACCGCTCGTACCTACCGATCACGCGCTTCGGCATCGAGAAGTCCGACGCTGTGACCGCCGTGTCGGAGCACCTCAAGAGAGTCACGATCGACGTCTTTCAGCCCAAGCGGGAGATCGAGGTCGTGCCGAACTTCATCGACCCCGAGCGCTGGACGCCGGAGTCGACCCGGCTCGCGTGCCGGCTCGGGCCCGCGGGCCGGAAGGTGCTTCTCCACGTCTCGAACTTCCGGCCCGTGAAGCGCGTGCTGGACGTCGTGGAGATCTTCGACCGCCTCAGGCAGCGCGTTCCCGCGACCCTCGTCATGATCGGGGACGGGCCCGACCGCCCGGCCGCCGAGGCGCTATGCCGCGAGAAGGGGATCGCGCCTTACGTGTCGTTCCTCGGGAACATGTCGGCGCTCGAGACCGTGATGCCCGCCGCGGACCTCTATCTCCTCCCCTCGGACTCGGAGTCGTTCGGGCTCTCCGCGCTCGAGGCGCAGGCGTGCGGCGTCCCGGTTCTGGGGTATGCCGTCGGCGGCCTGCCCGAGGTCGTTGCTGACGGCGAGACGGGCTTCCTGCGCGGCGTGGGCGACGTCGCGGGCCTCGCGGAAGACGGAGCCTCCCTGGTTCTGGATCCGCCGCGGTACGAAGCGATGGCGCGCGCGTCGCGGGAACGCGCCATCCGGCTCTTCGACGCGGATGCGATCGTCTCGCGCTACATCGCGCTGTACGAGCGCGTCCTCGCCGCGGCCTGACGGGCGACGGCCGCGCAGCGGCCGAGGTCGGCCCCGGTCGCTCCCCACGAGGCGGCGCGCCGGAACTCCCCGAGGAGCGTCGTCCCTAAGAGCCCGGGGTCGTCCGTCGAGAGCGTCACGGGCACGCCCGCGCGAAGCATGCGTAAGAGCGGGTGCTCGGCACCGCGGGGGACGGCGCCCGTCCTGAGGTTCGACGTCGGGCACACGTCGCAGACGATGCCCGTGCGCGCGAGCGTTTTCAGGAGCGCCGGGTCTTCGACGGCCCGGATGCCGTGCGCGATCCGCACCGGCTCGAGGAAGCGGAGGGCGTCCGCGACGGACTCGGGTCCCGCCCACTCGCCCGCGTGCACGATCGGCAAGAGGCCCGCCTTCCGTCCGCGGCGGAACGCCTCGGCGAAATCGCGCGCGGCGAACGCCGTCTCGTCTCCGCCGAGACCGAAGCCGACGACGCGCGGCCACGGGCGCTCCGCCTGGAGATCGAGGACGCGCGAGGCCGCCGCGGGTCCCCAGTGTCTGACGAAGTCGAGGAGGACGCGCACGCGCCCGCGGCCCTTCGCCTCGTGCTCTCGGAACACGTGTTCGAGGGCCTCCCTCACGTCGAACCAGTCGAGCCCGATCTTCTCCACGACCGCGGGCGAGACGTAGACCTCGGCCCAACGCACGTTTTCCCGCGCGAGGCGCGCCACGAGGCCGCGCGCCACGAGAGCATAGTCGGCGGGGCTGCGCAGCTGCAGGCAGACGTCCCGATAGAAGCTGAAAAAGGCCTTCGGCGACCCGAGGGTCCTGCGGCGCGCGCGCACGGAGGCCACATCGGGGAAGATGGGCTTCGGCGAGCGGGACGACAGGCGGACAAGGGTCGCCGCCGGGACCGCTCCTTCGAGGTGCAGGTGGAGCTCCACTTTCGGCGCGGAGGCGAAACGGCGGAGGAAGGCGAGGGAGTCTCGTCGCGGGGTCACGTGCGCCCATCGTACGAGAAGCCGTTCGAAACCGGTCCGGTTCCTCTCGGGACGCCGCCGCGCGCCCGGCTCTGGATGCGCGCCGCGGCCTTCGGGATCGATCTCATCCTCGTGGCGGGCGTGCCCCTTCTGCTTGCCTCCGCGATCGTCCTCGGAGTCCACGCGGCCTCCCTGGCTCCGGCTGGCCTCGACGTCGGTTTCCGCGCCGCCCAGGCCGTCGCGGTGTGTCTTTTCCTCTTGCGCGACGCCGACGGCGGGAGCCCCGGAAAGCGCCTCTTCGGCCTGCGCCTGATCCGCAGGGGGGGTTCAGCGGCGGGCCCCCTCCAGTCGCTGTTACGGAACCTCACGCTCCTGGTTCCAGGATGGAATCTTATTGAGCTGGCGTCACTTATCCGTCGAGAGGACGGCCGACGGCCCGGCGATCGGGCCGCGGGGACCGCCCTCGTGGAGCCCTGATCACGCGCAACTCCGAAACTTTCCAGGAGGGTTCGCCGTTCTCTCTATCAGGGAGCTTTGGAATGTTCGAGACCCCGTCCGGTACCCCCACGAACATAAAACGGCGCCGCATGCGCCCGATGCTGGCCGCCCTTTCGGTGGCTCTCCTCGCGGCGTCCTCTCTGAAGGCCGAGGACGCGATGCAGGAGCGGTTCGAGAAGAAGTACGACCTCGCCAGCGTCCGCAAGGTGAGGGTCCAGAACGTGAACGGCGCCATTCAGATCGAATCGGGGGGCGATCAGCTGCAGGTCGTCGCCGTCAAGAAGGTGAAGTCCGCCTCCGACGCCGACCTCCTCAAGGAGACCGAGATCAGGGTGACGAAGAGCGGAAACACGATCGAAGTGGAGACGATCCTGCCCAAGCGCGGGCGGTTTTTCCAATGGTCCTTCTTCGGCCGGACCGGGTCCGCGGACGTCGCCTACCAGATCACGCTGCCGGCCTCTCTCGCGCTGGAGGCCGAGACCGTGAACGGGCGCCTCACCGCCGCGAACCGCTCCGGCGACCTGGTGCTGTCGACGGTGAACGGCGGAGTCCGCGTGGACGGGCAAGACGGGCCTCTCAAGGTGAACACGGTGAACGGTTCGGTCGAGGTGTCCTTCGCCGGGCCCATGCGGCAGGCGAGTCTCGAAACCGTCAACGGCTCGGTCACCGTGACCTGTGCGCGCGAGTCGTCGATCCGTTGCACCCTCCAGACCACGAACGGCCGCATCCAGTCGCAGTTTCCGGAGGTCACGGTCGAGGGCAAGTGGGGCCCGAAGGAGGCCCGCGGCGCGATCAACGGCGGGCGGGAGAGCCTCGCCGTCGAGACCGTGAACGGCGACGTGAGGCTCTTCGTGGCGGAGGCTGCTCCGGCTCGCAAGTAAGGGCCTCCGGTCCGTAAATAGGGGCCCCGCCCCGCAAGTAGGAATGGTGCCCTGGGCCAGACTCGAACTGGCACGGATTGCTCCACACGCCCCTCAAACGTGCGCGTCTACCAATTCCGCCACCAGGGCACGGGGACGCGAGGGAAGCGGATTCTAGCCGAAAACTATTTCGCGGAGGTTGCCGGCGCGGCCGGAACTGCCGGGGCCGCAGCAGGCACCGAAGCCGGAGCCCCGCCTGGAGCCGGAGCCGGAACCGTGGCCTTCGGGGACGCACCCGCCCTCGCCTTGGCGAGGACCGAAGACCTCGGCCTTGCCTCGAGAAGCGAGATCGTGACGGCGAGGACCGAGAACACCACGAAGGACCACGTCGTGATCCTTTCGAGAAGCGTCGTGGCCCCGCGAGCGCCGAAGGTCGTCTGAGAGGACGAAGCGCCGAAGGCGGCCGAAACGTCCGCGCCCTTTCCCTGCTGGAGAAGGACGACGAGGATGAGGAAGACGCAGACGATGACGTAAATGGGGACGAGTACGTAGATCATGTTCGGTGGTGCTCCGGACCCTCGGGCGAAGGCCCGGGGGGCCGGAGATGATAGCGGAATCGCCGGTCAGGCGCGAGCGGCGCCAGTGGTGGGGGCGGCGGCGGCGGCGAGGAGGGCCATGACGTCTTTCGCGACGAGGGAGGCGCCCCCCACGAGGCCGCCGTCCACCTCCGCCTCCGCGAAGAGGCCCGGGGCGCTGGCTAGAGACACCGAGCCTCCATAAAGGATCCGGGTCAAAGCGGCAGCGCCCGGGCCGAACCGTGCCGCGATTTCGGCGCGGAGGCGCGCGTGGACGTCGGCGGCCATCGACGGCGTGGCGGGGAGAGAGGTCCCGATCGCCCAGACGGGCTCATAGGCGAGGGTCAGGCCGGGGGGCGGCGCGGAGAACCCGTCCAGAGCGGCGAGCTGGTTCCGGAGGACGTCGACCGTGCGTCCGGCGTCGCGCTCGGCGCGCGTCTCGCCGACGCAGTAGACCGGCGTGAGCCCCTGCTCGGCGAGCCGCTCCATCTTGCGGGCGAAGTCGGGCTCGCGTTCGCCCCGGAGGAGGCGGCGCTCGCTGTGGCCGACGAGGACGAGCGCGACGCCGGCGTCCTTGAGCATCGATGCGGACACTTCGCCGGTGAAGGCCCCCTCCTTCTCGACGTACACGTCCTGCGCGGCGAGCGCGATCCCCGTGCCAGAGAGCGCGGCGCCGACGCGGTCGAGGGCCGGGAACGACGGCGCGATGACGAGGTCGACCTCCAGGGGCCGTGGAATCGCGACGAGAGCCCGCGCGAGCGCCGCGGCCGCCGACGGAGTGCGCGTCATCTTCCAGTTGGCGACGAGGAGGCGGCGCCGGGTTCTCAACGCAAGGCTTCCACGCCGGGAAGCTTCTCGCCCGCCACGAGGTCGAGCGAGGCGCCGCCGCCCGTGGACACGTGCGAGATCTTCGCGGCAAGGCCCGCCTCTTTCACGGCCTCCACGCTCTCTCCGCCGCCCACGACGGTGAAGGCCGAGGAGTCCGCCAGCATCTGCGCGACGGCACGCGTGCCCGCGTCGAACGGTTTCGTCTCGAAGACGCCCATGGGCCCGTTCCAGAAGATCGTCTTCGCGTCTCTCGTCATCCGGCGGAACATGTCGATCGTCCTCGCCCCGATGTCGAATGCGGCCGCGTTCGAAGGGATCGCGTTCATGGCGACCGTTTGGGCGTCGCCCGCCCTCTCGAGCGACGGCGCGACGACGAAATCCGAGGGCAGGACGAGCTGAACGCCGCGCTCCTTGCAGCGGTCGAGGATCTGCCGGGCGATGGGGACGCCCTCCTTCTCGAGGAGCGAGCTGCCCACGGGAAGGCCGAGCGCCGCGACGAAATGGTTCGCCATCCCCCCGCCCACGAGGACGACATCCGCCTTTTCGACGAGGGCCCTGAGCGCCGCGAGCTTGCCCATGATCTTCGCGCCGCCGAGGATCGCGGCGAACGGCCGGTCGATCTCGGTGACGACCCTCGCGAGCGCCTTCAGCTCTCGCTCCATGAGGAGGCCGATCCCGCGCCGATCCTTCGGGAAGAGAGCCGCCATGCCGGCGGTCGAGGCGTGCGCGCGATGCGCCGTGCCGAACGCGTCGTTGACGTAGACCTCGGCGAGGGCGGCGAGCTCGCGGCAGAACGCCGGGTCGTTCCCCTCTTCGCCGGGGTGAAATCGCAGGTTCTCGAGGACGAGGACACCGCCCGGCTTCAGGGCGGCGACGGCCTTTTCCGTCTCGGGGCCTATGCAGTCGGACGCGAAGGCGACGGGAGCGCCGAGGCGCGCCTCCAGCATGCGCGCCACCGGGGCCAGCGAGTACTTCGGATCCTTCGCGCCCTTCGCCTTGCCGAGGTGCGACGCGAGGACGAGGCGGGCGCCCCGCTCCCGGGCGAGGTGGAGGGTGGGGAGCGCCTCGACGACGCGCGTGTCGTCCCGCACGACGCCGTCCTTGAGCGGCACGTTGAAGTCCACGCGCACGAAGACGCGCTTGCCGTCGAGGTCGAGGTCCCGGATCGAGCGCGGAAGGCCGGACATGGAGTCCTCCTCTTCGGGAAGGTCGGTCGTCCGATCTTAGGCGCCCGAGGCCTCTATAGTCTCGTCCCGTGACGAATGGTTCCGTTCCCGCCACGCGGGTGAGCCCCTACTCCTATACGGCCGGACGGCTCCGGCTCCTCGACCAGCGCCGCCTCCCGCACGAGGAGGCGTTCCTCGACTGCGAAAGCGCAGCCCAGACGGCCGAGGCCATCCGCAGTCTCGCCGTGCGCGGCGCCCCCCTGATCGGTGTCGCCGCGGCGTACGGCCTCTGTGCGGAAGCGCGCCGCGTGGCCGCGCGCGTGCCGGAGGACCTCGACGTCGCGCTCGCGCTCGGCGCCGAGAGGCTCGTTTCGTCCCGGCCCACAGCCGTGAACCTCGCCTGGGCGGTCGGTCGGATGCGCGCGGTGGTCGAGGCCTCGTCGGGCGTCGCCGCGGGAGAGAGGATCCTTCTCCTCGAGGCCGAGGCCCACCGCATCGCCGAGGAGGATCGCCTCGCCTGCCTCGCGATCGGCCGCTTCGGCGCGGCGTGGCTCTCGGCGCGCTGGTCGGGGATCGCGGGGATTCCGACGGTTCTCACGCACTGCAACGCGGGGGCCCTCGCGACGGCGGGGATCGGCACCGCGCTTGGCGTCGTCCGGGCGCTCGCGGCCCAGGGACCGGTCGCGATTCTCGCGGACGAGACGCGCCCCTTCCTGCAGGGGGCGCGCCTCACGGCCTGGGAGCTTCGTGAGGACGGGCTCGACGTCACCCTCCTCCCGGACGTCGCGGCGGCTTCGCTGATCGCCCGCGGCCGGGTGCATGGCGTCGTCGTGGGCGCGGACCGCATCGCGGCGAACGGCGACGTCGCGAACAAGGTCGGGACGTACGGCCTCGCACTCGCGTGCCGCGCGCACGGCGTGCCGTTCGTGGTCGCGGCGCCGACGACGACGGTCGACCTCGCGACGCGAGACGGCGCGTCGATTCCGATCGAGGAGCGTGACGGGAGAGAGGTTCTCGCGCTGCCTCTCCCCGGCGGAGGAACCGTGTCCCTCGCGCCCGAGGGAGTCGGCGCCCTCTATCCCGCGTTCGACGTGACGCCGGCCGCCCTGGTCGACGCGATCGTCACGGAGCGTGGGGTTTCCGAGCCCCCGCACGCCCAGGCGCTCGCGCGGTTTGTCGGGCGATGACGGAGAACGGAGCGGACGTCAGGATCGTCCTCGCTCTCGAGACCTCCTGCGACGAGACGGCCGTGGCGCTCCTGGACGGCGCGGGGCGCGTCCGCGCGTCCCGCATCGCCTCGCAGGAAGACGCGCATCGCCTCTTCGGCGGCGTCGTCCCCGAAATCGCGGCGCGCGCGCACCTCGAGAACCTGCCTCCGCTCCTCGACGCGGCGCTCGCGGACGCCGGCGTGACGCTCACGGACGTCTCTGCCGTCGCGGCGACGGCGGGGCCGGGCCTCGTGGGCGCGCTTCTCGTCGGACTCTCGGAGGGCAAGGGGCTCGCGCTCGGGCTGGGCGTGCCCTTCGTCCCCGTGAACCACGTCGAGGGGCATGCGCTTTCCCCATTTCTGTCGATCAACGGCGGCGCGGCGGCCCCGGTGCCGGAGGAGTTCGCGGCGCTCGTAATCTCGGGCGGCCACACGCACGTCTTCGCCTTCTCGGGCCGGCGGATCGACCGCCTCGCGCGGACGCGCGACGACGCGGCGGGAGAGGCCTTCGACAAGGTCGCGAAGATGGCGGGTCTCGGCTATCCGGGCGGGCCGGCTGTGGACCGTCTGGCGCGGCGCGGCGTGGCGAGACGGCCGTTCGCGGTCGCGCATTTCAAGGACGGCTCTCTGGACTTCAGCTTCTCGGGCCTGAAGACGGCGGTCAGGGAGCGGCTCTTGGAGCTCGGCCGCGCGCCCGCCTCTGGGATTCCGGGGGGTCCCGCGCTCCGCGAGGACGACGCCCCGCCGGGACTCTGCGACCTGATGGCCGACGTCGAGGAGGCGATCGTCGCGCAGCTCCTCGACCGTCTCTCCCGGCTCCACGAGGCCCGGCGCATGGGTGTTCTCTCCGTGTCGGGAGGCGTCGCGGCGAACACGCTCGTGAGGGAGCGCATCCCCGCATGGGGGCGGTCGCGCGGGGTGGACGTAAGGGTCGCCCCCGGGGCCCTCACCGGCGACAATGCCGTGATGATCGCGTTCGCGGGGCTGAGGCGGCTCGTCGCGGGGCGCTTCGGCGAGGGGCTCGGCGCGGTCGCGCGCTCGCGCTGGCCGCTCGAGACGGTAGAATAGAGGGCTCGCGCGCGGCCGGCCGGTCGCGCGTCACCTTCATCACCAAAAGCCATGACCGACCCCTCGCGCATCCGCAATTTCTCGATCGTCGCCCACATCGACCATGGGAAGACGACGCTTTCCGACCGGATCCTCGAGCTCACGGGAGCGCTGACGGCCCGCGAGATGACCGAGCAGGTCCTCGACGACAATCCGATCGAGAAGGAGCGCGGCATCACGATCAAGGCGCGCTCGGTCACGCTGAAGTACCGCGCCGAGGACGGCCAGGACTACACCCTGAACCTCATCGACACGCCCGGGCACGTGGACTTCACATACGAGGTGTCGCGCTCGCTCGCCGCGTGCGAAGGCGCGGTCCTCGTCGTCGACGCCACGCAGGGCGTCGAGGCGCAGACCCTCGCGAACGCGTACCTCGCGATCCACAACAACCTGACGATCGTTCCGTGCATCAACAAGGTCGATCTCCCCTCGGCCGTGCCTGAGATGGCCCGCGAGCAGATCGAGGACGTCATCGGGATTCCAGCGCGGCACGCCGTGCTCACGTCCGGCAAGGTCGGCACGGGCGTCCACGACCTCCTGGAGCAGATCGTGCACGACATCCCGGCCCCGAAGGGCGATCCCGCCTCGCCGCTCGAGGCGCTCCTCTTCGACTCGTGGTTCGACGTCTACCGGGGCGTGACGTGCCTCGTGAGGGTCCACGAGGGGACGATCCGCCCCGGCATGAAGATCCGGATGATGGGGACGGGCCTCGGCGGCGAGGTGCAGGAAGTCGGGATCTTCAACCCGAAGCAGCAGGTCGTGCCCGAGCTGTCCGTCGGCGAAGTCGGCTACGTCATCGCGGGCATCAAGGACCTCCACGCCGCGAAGATCGGGGACACGGTCACAGAGGCCGACCGTCCCACCGCCGCGGCGCTGCCTGGCTTCCAGGACGTCAAGCCGATGGTCTTCGCATCGATCTTCCCGACGGAGACGGACGCCTACGAGGACCTGCGTGACGCGATGGAAAAGCTCCGCCTCAACGACGCATCGTTCACGTTCGAGCCCGAGTCTTCGACGGCGCTCGGGTTCGGCTTCCGCTGCGGCTACCTCGGCCTCCTCCACATGGAGATCATCCAGGAGCGCCTCGAGCGCGAGTTCAACCTGTCGCTCATCACGACGGCGCCATCCGTTCCCTACCTCGTGAAGACGACGCGTGGGCAGGAGATCGAGATCTCGAATCCCGTGAAGCTTCCCGAGGTCCAGCTCATCGACGAGATCAAGGAGCCGTACATCCTCGCGACGATCATCACGAAGGGCGAGTTCCTCGGCGGGATCCTCGCGCTGGCCGAGGAACGGCGGGGCACGCAGGTGTCGCTCGAATACGCAGGCACCCAGCGCGCCGTCCTCAAGTACGAGCTGCCGCTGAACGAGGTCATCCTCGATTTCTACGACAAGCTGAAGTCCCTCTCGCGCGGCTACGCTTCGTTCGACTATCAGCTCATCGACTATCGCCCCGGCGACCTCGTGAAGCTCGACATCCTCATCAATAGCGAACCCGTGGACGCTCTCGCGTTCATCATCCACCGCGACAAATCGCAGACGAAGGGCCGCGCGCTCGTGGAAAAGATGAAGGAGATGATCCCGCAGCAGATGTTCGAGGTCGTCATCCAGGCGGCGATCGGCTCGAAGATCCTCGCTCGTTCGACGGTGAAGGCCCTCCGCAAGAACGTGATCGCGAAGTGCTACGGCGGCGACATCACGCGCAAGAAGAAACTCCTCGAGAAGCAGAAGGAAGGCAAGCGGCGCATGAAGAAGGTCGGCCGGGTCGACCTTCCGCAAGAGGCCTTCCTCGCGGTTCTGAAGGTCGACTGATGACGCGCGCGGCGCGCCTCGTGGAGACGGCGGAGGCCGTTCTCGTGGCCGCGGCGCTCGCCCTCGCCTTCAAGGGCTTCGTCTTCCAGATCTACCACGTGCCCAGCGCCTCGATGGAAGACACGGTGCTCACGGGCGATTACGTTCTCGTGAACAAGTTCGCGTACGGCGCGCACGAGGGCCCCTGGAGACGGGTCCTCCCGTACCGCGACCTGACGCGCGGAGACATCGTCGTCTTCCGGTCTCCGCCCGATCCCGAGCGCGATTTCGTGAAGCGGGTCGTCGGCCTGCCGGGAGACCGGGTCGCGGTCGAGGCGAAGAGCCTCGTGGTCAACGGACTGGCCGTGACCGAGCCCTACGTCGTGCATCGCGACGCGAGGACGTTCGGGGCCGACGCGCCTCCGGCCCTCGAGCGGCGCGACCGTTTCGGACCGATCGAGCTCGAGGAGCGCCGGTTTTTCGCGCTGGGAGACAACCGCGACGAGTCGCAGGACTCGCGCTTCTGGGGCTCCGTGCCCCTGGCGCATCTCGAGGGCCGCGCCGTGGCGGTGCTCTGGTCCGTCCGCGAGGGTCCGCGATCTTTTTCGGGCCGTGGAGCGGCGTTACGCCGTTTGATCGATACCGCGCTAAACTTTTTGTCCCGGACTCGCTGGGAAAGAAGCTTTCACGCCATTCACTAGAGCGCGCGGGCACGGTCGCGCCGGAAGGAGAACACGATGCGACAAGCCGCCAGAGGGTCCCAGAGGGGAGAGGGGGCCTTCGGGCTCGTCGTCGGGCTGGCCATCCTGTTCGCCGTCGTCGTCGGGTGCGTGCGGATCGTTCCCCTGCATATCCATGGGAACGAAGTCCTGGATGCGATGAACGAGGCGGCCAACTTCGGCGGTCTGAAGCCCCTCGAGAAGCTTCAGATGGACGTCTACCTGCGCGCGCAGGGGGCGAAAGTGCCGCTCAAGATGGAGGAGATCCGAGTGGAACGCAGCGGCACGTACATCGCCATCTCGGCCAAGTACGAGCAAACGGCGGACATCTTCGGCTACAAGTACGTCTACAAGTTCGACAAGCGGGTCGAGAAACCCGTGTTCTAGTCCCTGCCGAACTTCCTTTAGTCTTCCTCCATGCCACCCAGAGCCGACGAGGACACGCCGCCGCCCGCCGAGATCCGCCTCGACGTGTGGCTGGACGTCTCGTGCCTCTTTCCGACGCGGTCGCAGGCGGCCGCGGCGTGCACGGGGGGCAAGGTGCACCTGAACGGTCGTGCCGCTGCGGCGCACAAGCCGCTGCGCGTTCACGACCGGCTCGAAATCACGTTCAAGCGTGATCGGCGGACGTTCGTCGTGAAGGGCCTCGCGGAGAGAAGCATTCCGAAAGCCCGGGCCCGGCTCCTCTACGAAGAGACGACGACGCCTCTCTCCGCCGAAGTTCTCGAAGCGCGACGGCTCGAACGCTTGCTCGCGCCGCGGCGGGACGAGAAGGGCGGCAAGCTGTCCAAGAAGGAGCGCCGCGACCGGGACAAGGCGCGCGGATGGTGAGGGCGAGAATCGGCGAGCTCGGCCGGTTCTGGAAGGGCCGGGTCCCGGGCCTGCGTCTCTACGAGGCGATCATTCTCGCCGATTTCGCCGTCGTCCTCTGGCTCCTCCGCAAGCGGGCTCTCGTCGGGCTCGACGCCGCGCGCATCCTGCGCGAATGTTCCGGCTTCGCGATTTCGGTGTCGAGCTTCGTGCTCGGCGCCCTCGTCCTCCGAAGCCTCCTGGCGGGGCGGCACGCGCCGCGCCGCGCGTGGATTCGTCTCTACGCCGCTTTCCGTCCCCTCTCGCTTCTCGATCTCGCGCGCTTTCTTTTCTTCGTGAGCCTCACGTCGTTCGCCTACAGCTGGCTCAAGGTGACCCTGCCGCTGCTCCGGCCGGACGTTCTCTTCGACGACGTTCTCTATCGCGTCGAGACGGCCCTGCACGCCGGGGTGAATCCGGGACGATTCCTGCAGGGACTCTTCCCGTATACCGCGCTGTGGCAGGGGCTCGACAGATGGTACGCGACCTTCATCTACTCGATCCTGGGCGGCATGGCCTGGTTCGTGTCCGTGCTTTCGCCGCGCGAGCGGGCGCGGTTCGCGATGGGGTTCGCGCTTCTCTGGATTCTCGGGGCGTGGTGGTACTTCGCGACGCCGTCCCTCGGCCCGTGTTTCGTCCTCAAGGACGACTACCAAGACGTGAGGGCTGCGATGCCCACCCAGTCGGCCGTCATGGACGTTCTCTACGGCCACTACGGTCGCGTCCGGGCCTTCCACCGGCACCCGGAGGGCACCGACATCTATCCCTACCTCGGCATCGCGGCGATGCCGTCTCTTCACGTGGCGGCGCAGGCCTTCCTCGCCTTCTTCGCGCGGCGGCGATCGCGCGCCCTGTTCCTCCTCTATGCCGCCGCGACGGCGATCACGATGTTCGCGGCGGTGGTGAGCGGCTGGCACTACGCCATCGACGTCTATGCCGGGCTTCTTCTCGCGTGGGGATGCGTCCGTCTCGGCGAGCGCTTCGGTTGAGCGCGTAACATCGATTCGAAATGCGCGTCATTCTCTTCACCGGCAAGGGCGGGGTCGGCAAGACGACCGTGGCGGCCGCGACGGGACTCGATCTGGCGGCGCGCGGCCTCAAGACGCTCGTCATGTCCGTGGACGCGGCCCATTCGCTCGCGGACGCGTTCGACCGCGACGTCACCCTCACCGATCACGGGCACGGGGCACTCGTCGCCGTCGGGGAGAACCTCTGGATCCAGGAGGTCGACGTCACCGAGGAGATCGGCCGCCACTGGAAGGACATCTCGGGGTACATCACGACGCTGCTCGCGATCACGGGCGTGGAAGAGGTGCTCGCCGAGGAGCTGGCGATCTTCCCGGGGATGGAGGAAGTGTCGGCCCTTCTTTACGTCAACCAATACGCGCGCGAGAAGGCGTTCGACGTCCTCATCCTCGACTGCGCTCCCACGGGGGAGTCTCTCCGGTTCGTCTCGCTCCCGCCGACGCTCGATTGGTACATGAAAAAACTCTTCCGGCTCGAGCGGTCGATTCTCAAGGTCGCGCGCCCCGTCGCGAGGAAGATGACCGACCTCCCGCTCCCGCCCGACCGCTACTTCGACAACGTTCAGTCCCTCGCGCAAAAGCTCGAAGGGGTGGACGCGCTCCTCAAGGACCCGAAGACGACGACCGTGCGCCTCGTGACGAATGCCGAGAAGATCGTCATCAAGGAGACGCAGCGCGCCTTCATGTACTTCGGCCTCTACGGATTCACGGTGGACGCCGTCATCGTGAACCGCCTCCTTCCGGACGGGGTCCACGATCCGTTCTTCGACAAATGGCGGAAGACCCAAGCGCAGTTTCTCGAAGAGGCACGCGGCTACTTCGACCCCGTGCCGATCTTCACCCTGCCGCTCAGGGACGACCAGGTGCTTGGCTCCGCTGCGCTCGCCGCCCTGGGACGGGATCTCTGGGGCACGAAGAACCCCGCCGATTCCTTTCGCTCGGACCCGCCTTACCGCTACGCGAAGAAGAACGGGAAGTACGTCCTCACGCTCGACCTGCCGTTCGTCGACAAGCGCGAAGTCGACCTCGCGATGGCCTCGGGAGACCTCGTCGTACGGATCGGGAACGTGCGCCACCACATCCCGGTGCCGCGCATGCTCGTGGGGTTCTCGCCCGCCGGCGCGAAGGTGGAGGACGGACGGCTCACGGTACGCTTTACACGCCCGGAGGCACGCTGATGGCGAGGAGAACGAAAAAGAAGGACCCGCTCGAGAATGATTTCGGCCCCGGCGAAGCTCCGCGCGCGACCTCGGGGCCCATTCCGGGGCTCGCCTGCGCGGGCGACGGCTGCCTCTTCAAGCCCGCGGCCGACCTCGTGGGAAAATTCTCCTTACGCCTCGCGCGGGGGCACGGGAGCACGCTCTCCCGCGCCGCGACCTCGGGCATCGAGTTCATGAAGGCTCTCCGCGATTTCCTCGACGAGGAAATCGCTCTCGCCGAACGCGCCGCGGGGGCGGGCGGAAAGCCTCCCCGGTACGAGAAGATCAAGGTGGAGTGAGGTCGGCGCCCACCGGCTGGAGCGCCGACGCGATCTCGGACACGATGGCGCGCGCGGCGGCCGCGGGGTCGGGTGCGCCCGTGATCGGGCGGCCCACGACGAGGAGATCCGCGCCCGCGCGGATCGCGTCGCCCGGCGTCGCCACGCGTTTCTGATCGCCTTTGGACGCGCCCGCGGGGCGCACGCCGGGGACGACGAGGAAAAAGTCCTTCCCGCAGGCCCGGCGGATCACGGTGAGCTCGTCCGGCGAGCACACGACGCCGTCGAGGCCCGCGCCCTGCGCGAGCACCGCGAGTCGGAGCGCGGCCTCGCGCGGAGATCCGGTGAGCCCGACCGCGTGAACCGCGGCGGCGTCGAGGGACGTCAGAACCGTCACCGCGATGAGCTTCGGCGCGGGAAGGCCCGCCTTCGCGGCGGCGGCCCGGCCCCCTTCGCCGAACGCCTTCATCATCTCGGCCCCGCCCGCGGCATGGCAATTCACGATCGCGGCGCCGGTGCGGACCGCCGCGGCGGCCGCGCGGCCCACGGTATTCGGGATGTCGTGGAGCTTCAGGTCGAGGAAAACGCCGGCCCCGGCGCGAGCGATCTCTCGCACCAGGGAAGGTCCCTCGGCCACGAACGCTTCGAGCCCCAGCTTCAGGAGACCGGCTTCAGGCGCGACACGGCGCACCATCGCGAGGAGTTGGGCGCGATCGGGCAGGTCCAGCGCGACCGCGAGCCGTCCGCGCGCCGTCTCGTCGGTCCGGCTCATGAGAAGAAATGTTCGGGCCGGGGCCGCGTCTTCAGGGTCCCGACGAGATCGGAGACGCGTGCGACGCCGTGATCCGAGCACCACTTGGACAGCTCCCCCACGAGGCGGCCCGCGAGGGAAGGATCGCGAAAGTTCGCGGTTCCGATCTGGACGGCGTTCGCCCCGGCGATGAGGTACTCGACGACGTGCTCGACGGTCTCGATCCCCCCCATCCCGAAGATCGGGACCTTCGGCAACGCCGTCCTCACCTCCCACACCATGCGCAGGGCGACGGGGCGAATCGCGGGTCCCGAAAGGCCGCCGGTCGTGAAACCGATCTTCGGCTCTCGGCGCTCGAGGTCGATCGCGAGGCCGACGAGCGTGTTGATCAGAGAGAGCGCGTCCGCTCCGGCGTCCACGGCGGCGCGCGCGGACGCCACGATGTCCGTCACGTTCGGCGAGAGCTTGACGATGAGCGGATGACCCGTCGCCGCGCGGATCCTCTTCACGAGGCCGGCGAGCGCGTCGGGGTTGTTCCCGAAGATCATGCCGCCCTTGACCACGTTCGGGCAGGAGACGTTCATCTCGATGGCGGCGATGCGGCGATCGGCGCCGATGCGCTCGACGACCGCCACGTAATCGTCCTCGGTGTCTCCCCATACGTTCGCGATCACGGTCGCGCCGAGGCGCGCGAGCTCGGGGAGCTTGTCGGCGAGAAACGCGTCGATACCGACGTTCTGGAGGCCGATCGCGTTCAGCATTCCCGCGTCCGTCTCGCAGATGCGCGGCGGCGGATTGCCATGGCACGGGCGGCGCGAGAGCCCCTTGATCGAGATCGCGCCGAGCGCCGCGAGGTCGAGGTATTCGGCGAACTCGAGGCCGTAACCGAACGTGCCCGAGGCCGTTCCGATCGGGTTTTTGAGGCGCAGGCGGCCGAAAGCCGTGGAAAGGTCGACCGTCATGACGTCACAGGCGGGTCCAGTCGATAAGGGTGGGCGCGACGCACGGCCCCTCCTTGCAGATCGTCGCGAAGCGCCCGTCGGCCATCGGAACCACGCAGCCGAGACAGACACCGAAGCCGCAGGCCATCACGGCCTCCATCGCGAAAGAGCCTTCGAGCTCCGCGTCCGCGAGGAGCCGGGCGAGCGCGCGAAACATCGGCACGGGGCCGCAAGCATAAACGCGGCGGTAGCGCGCGCCGTCGGCGAGCGCATGCGTGAAAAGGTCCGTGACGAGGCCCCGCCGCCCGAGCGAGCCGTCGTCCGTCGCGTAGCGGCACCGGTGGGAGCCGAGAAACCGCTCGAACCCGGCCCTTTTCAGAATGTCGTGCTCGTTGCGTCCGCCGTAGAAAAGGTCGGCCGCGATCCCGCGCGTGGCGAGCGTCCGGGCGAGGAGCACGAGGGGCGCGAGGCCGATCCCTCCGGCGATCAGGGCGACGCGGTCTGTCGGGAGGAGGTCGTCGATCGGAAACGGCACGCCGAGCGGGCCGAGGACCTTGAGCGGCGTCCCTTCGGCGAAGCGTGCGAGCGCGGCCGTCCCGACGCCGACGACCTTGACGACGAACTCCAGCGCGGGCACGCCCGCCACCTTGGTGACGTCAGCGATGGAGAACGCGCGGCGGAGATACGGGCGCAGCCCCTCGCCGGCCTGAATCATCGCGAAGTGTCCCGGTTTCGTCGCCGGGCCGATCGAACCCGCCGACAGAAACAGCGAGTAGTGCTGCTCGTCATAGTGGGTCGTCCTGAGGACGCGGAGGGATTCGTTGACGGCCATCGGGAAGAGGGCGAGACTCGCCGGGCGCAGATTATGAGCGAGGGCCGACTGGCGTACCACCTTCCTCTCGGGGGCGCGCTGTTCGGCCTCGCGGCGGGCGACCTGCTGCTGGGTCTGAACCCGGAGCTCCTGCGATTCCTTCCGGCCGCGCGCCTCCTCTCGGTTGCGGCCGCTTCGGGGGCGTTCCTCGCCTCACCGCTCGCCCTCCTGCCGCGCGCGCGCCGGCCTTCGCGCGCCGGCGCGGCCTGGGGCGCCGCGCTGCTCGCGGTGATCGGCGTGTTCGTCGAGTTCCAGCGGCAGGCGCTCCACGACTTCGTGCCCGCAGGGGCCCGACGGATCCTGGTCGCGACGGCGTTGGCGGCGTTTCTCTCGGCGGCCGTTCTCGCGGCTCGCGCCCTGCGCGGCGGGCTCAACGCCGGGACACTCTCGATCCCGATCGCCCTCTTCCTGCTCGCGCCCGCCGTGGGCCGGCGCGCGCCGGAGCGCCCGTCGCCCGGGGCCACGACCGCGCCGCGCCGTGCGCCGCGGCGGAACCTCCTCGTCGTCGGGTTCGAGGGGGCTTCGTGGGACCTCCTCACCGCCTACGCCTCGGAGGGGGCGATGCCGGTCGTCGCGCGGCTCCTGCGCGAAGGGGCGGCCGGTCCGCTCGTCCCGCTTTCTCCCTACGACAGAGCCGCGCTCTGGACCACGGCCGCGACGGGAAAACGGCCGCTGAAGCACGGCGTCGTGTCGTCGCGTCGTTGGGAAACGCCCTTTGGAACGCTTCGTCTCTTCCCCGTCCTGCCCGGTTCGGCCGTGCCGGGAGGCGCGCATCCGGCGGCGGATGCGGCGGCAGCGCGCCGCAGCCTGACGTTCTGGGAGATCCTCGCCTCTCGGGGCCACGAGGCGGCCGTCCTCGACTGGCCCGCGTCGTCGCCGGCGCGGGAGGGACTCGTTCTCTGGGCGAGCGACGCCTTCTTCGACGGAGACACGGCTGAGAACGCCGCGCTCCCCGCCGAGGCCGCCGCGCGGGCGCGTCTCTTTCGTGTCTCGCCTGACGGCCTCGACCGGCCCCTCGCGCGCGCGCTCGTTCCGGACGGACTTGCCGCGGGTGAGGCCCGGCTCTCTCCCATCCGGGGAGCCGCGCGCGATCTCACGGTCACCGGGGCGGCCCTCGCAGCGCTGCCGGGCGGCCCGCGAAACGTCTCGGCCATCGTTCTCTCGGGCCTCGCGGAGGTGAGCGGCCTCTTCGGAGCCGCGGGCGATGCGCGTTACTGGGGGCTCTCCGTCCCGGAAGCGGAGGCGCGGGCCGCCGCGCTCCGGGCCTACTACAGGTTTCTCGACGACCTGCTCGGGGAGATTCTGGAACGCGAAGGCCGGAACCGCACGATCTGCCTCTTCGCTCCCGTCGGGTGGGGACCCCCGGCGACGCTCGAAGCCGTCTCGCGGTTTCTCCGCGGAAAGACGCCGGCGGCGAGCCCCGATGCCGCGCGGGATGGATTCGTGCTCTTCTCGGGCGCCGGGGTGCGGTCGGGCGTGCGTCTCACCTCCGCGAACGTCCTCGATCTTGCGCCGACGCTGCTCGTCCTCGCGGGGGAGCCCGTCGCTCGCGACATGGACGGGCGCGTCCTCGCCGAAGCATTCGACGAGCGGTTCACGGAGTCGGCGAGCGTGCCGATCGTGTCGACGTTCGAGGCGGCGGGACCGCAGTAGAGGGAGGGGTCTCGGGCGTCGGGTGGCCCTTGACCACCACACCGATCTCGACGTCGCGTGAGGCGTCTAAGATGCGCGCGCCGGGCGGCGGTACGTTGTCGAGCCGGAGCGTCAGACTTCCCGCCCCCACCAACGGGATGCGAAGAAGGCTGGCGAACGACGACGAGCCACTCTCGATGCGAACCGGAAGGGCGCCCGACCTCAGGCGGAACATCAGGCGCCCCGGGACACCCTCGAGCCGAGCCACTTTCCCGTCGAAGGAGAGGTGCTTGAACGCGAGAGGATCGACGAGAAGAGGGGTGAGGGGAGGCAGGAGGAGCAGGATGCGATCGCCGCGCGCGACGTGCCGAACCTCTCCGGCCGAGAGGAGCGTTTCGCAGGCGTCGCGGGTTTCCCGGCGGCGAAGGGCGGGCACGGACGCCAGATCGACGTCGATTGCGGAAGCGCCGAGCTCGCGGTAGATCGCGAGCGTCTCGCTCGGGGGTCGCGTATGGCTGACGGCGTCGAGCCAGAAGTGAACGGGAGTCGGGAAAGACTGGAATCCGTTGAGAACGCGGCGCCCGTGAAAGAGCTGCTCGACCCACGCGCGCTCGGATGTGGCCCTCTCGAACGGATAGACGGCGACGATCGCATCTCGATCGAGCGCCTGAAGGACGTCCTGGAACGGCGAAGGCCCGGGAAGGGCCGACGCGACGATCGGCCGCGGCCAGACGTCTACGGCGAGGAGCGCGATGAGGGCGCAGACGACGACGCGCGCAGGCGGGGACGAACGGAAATGACGCGCGGTGGCTGCGAGCGAGAGAACGACGCAGGCGGTGACCGCGAGGGAGAACCATTGATCCCAGCGGAAGAGGCCCCGCATCGAGGAAAAGACGGGAACGTGTGTGAAAAGCCGCCAGGGGCCGGGAAGAAGCGGCCGGCCGAGAAGATGGATCGTCGGGCCGAGGGCGAAAAGGAACGTCGCGGTGGCGAGAGCTCCCCACAGGCGGATGTCGGTTTCGGGGCAAGCGGGATCGAGTCGCAAAGAGACGGGGCGGTGGACGCGAGGCAGGAGAAGCCAGAGCCCCCCCACGGTGAGAGCGAACAGCCCCGGAAAGAAGCCGGGTGAGCCGGGCGGAAAGCCGGGAAGGAGCCCGTCGAAAACGGCCTTGAGAGGCACCGAGAACCCGGAATGGTGAAGGAGCGACGCAAGATCCGCGGACTGACCCTCGAACGTGCGCATTGAGACCTTCACGTCGAAATCGCGGGCGAGCCTGAAGAGCGGACGGTGCACGAGGACGAGCGGAAACGCCGCCACGGCGCCCGCTACGAGAAGAAGGGGCAGGCGGCGGCGCCTCGCGGGCTGGACGAGGCCGCATGCGGCGAGGACGAGGCCGGCGGTGATCGCTCCCATGAGAAGGCCAGAGAGACTTCCCATCCCGATGGCGAGCCACGTCGCGCCGAAGAGCAGCGCATCGCGCCACCGGCCGCGGCGCAGGACGTCCAGTCCGAAGGCGATCGCAAGCGGCACGAGTCCGGCCCACAGGACGCTCAGAACGCCGACGCTGTTCAGGCGCCCCTGCGACCAGGTGAAGAGGAGAGCTCCCACGAGAGCGGGCCAGCCAGGACCGGCGAGGCGGAGAAAGAGCGCGCCCGCGGACCAGAATGCGAAGACGCAGGCGAGGGCGTACGCCACGTTGTACCCGGCGGCGGGCGAGCCCGAGAGTCGCGCCCACGGGTACCCGACGATCGCTTCGGCGAGGTAACCCTCGGAGAGCCCCCACGAGTCCGGATAGGGCGCGAAGACACGGTCGTCGCGGTTCCACGCCTCGCCGCGCTCGAACCGGCTCCACGCCCTCCCGAGCACGGACGTCGCGATGGCGGCATCCCCGAGCTGGCAGCCTCCCGGCGGCGGTCCGCAGGGCACGAGTTCGAGAGGATGCCGCGCCACGTCGGCGAGGAACGGAAGAGGCCCGAGAAGGCCGAGAACGAGAAGAACGGCACGGAAGGCGCGTGGCGAAAGCGAGAGGTCGCTCATGGCTCGAGTGCGGCGAGAAGGGCGGCGTGGAACGCGGCGGGGACCTCGAGCGGCCCGTCATGTCCGGCGCCGTCGAGGACGACGAGGCGCGCCCCGCGCATCTTCGAGGCGGCTTCGCGCGCGGCGGCGAGAGGGAAGAGGGTCTCTCGTTCGCCCCAGATGAGCGTCGTGCTCAGCGGCAGGTCGGGGAGGCGCGCCGAGAGACCGTCGGCTTCGGTGAGTCGCGCGATCGTGGCGGCCGCGGTGCCGCTCCCGTAGTTCCGGCCGAAGGCGTCGAGGATGAAGCCGAGGGAAGGCGCGGGTTTTCGGAAGAAGAGAAGGTCGAAGATCCGGCGGGCGCCCGCGCGATTCCGCGGAAGAACGCGCGCGCGTTCGGCTTCCGCGTCCTTTGGAAGAGTGAGGCCCGCCGCGTCCACGAGGACGAGGCGTGAGACCTTCCAGGGAAACTCCAACGCGTACCAGCCCGCCGTCCAGCCGCCGAGGGAGTGGCCGACGAAGTCGAACTTCTCGAGCGCGAGCGCGCGCGCCAGCGCGTCCGTCGCGGCCACGCGACCTCGAAGACCGAAGCCGGCGGGATCGCGCGGCGGCTCGCTGTGGCCGGAGCCCGGCGCGTCCGGAAGGATCACCGTGCGGCCGTGCCGGGCGAGGAAGCGCGCGGCGCCGCGCCAGTAGGTCGCGTCGGCTCCGAGGCCGTGGAGGAGGACGACGGGCCGCTCCGCCGAGAGCGGTCCGAGGACGAACGCCGAAAGGGAGGTTCCGTCGTCCGCGGCAAAGACCTCCCGCCGCGCGCCCGAAAGGAAAAGGCGTTTCTCCTGAACCGCCCGGTAGACGGGGAGTGGATCGACGGCGAGCGCGCCGAGGAAAAAGGAGACGAAGAAGGTGAGCGCGGAGAGAACCCAGGGCAGGAGCGGAACCCGCCTGCTCATCGGCCCGGTGCTAATACGCGACGAGCGACCGCAGAGCCGCGAGGATATCCTCGCTTTGCGGAAGCGTGGCGTTCTCCAGCTGCGGAGCGTAACCGCAGAATGCGTCCTTCGCGGCGACGCGCCTCACGGGCGCGTCGAGCCACGGGAAGAGCTCGTCCGCAGCGCGCGCGGCGATCTCGGCCCCGAAGCCGTGCGTCTGCCAGTCCTCGTGCACGACGAGGAGGCGGTTCGTCCGCTTCACGCTTTCGGCGATCGCCTCGAAGTCGTACGGCGCGAGCGAGCGCAGGTCGATGATCTCGGCGTCCCGGCCGTCTTCCTCCGCCAGGCGGGCGGCCGCGACCGCGCTCCGGAACACCGTGGCTCCATAGGTCACGATCGTGGCGTCGGTCCCGGGCCGCACGGTTTTCGCCTTGCCGAAGGGAACCATGAAATCCGGACCCGGGTAGCGGCCCTTGTTGTGCGTCTGCCGGTACAGGTGCTTGTGCTCGAGGAAGAGCACGGGGTCGTCGCAGCGGATCGCCGTGCGAAGGAGGCCGTTCGCGTCGAGAGCGTTGGACGGCATGACGACGCGAAGCCCCGGGATGTGCGTGAAGGTCACCTCGCCCGACTGCGAGTGGTAGGGCCCGCCCCCGGTGAGATAGCCGCCGATCGCGACCCGGATGACGACCGGCGCGCGAAAGGACCCGCCCGAGCGCCAGCGCGTCGTCGCGAGCTCGTCGCGAATCTGCAGCATGGCGGGCCAGATGTAGTCGAAGAACTGGATCTCGACGACGGGCTTCAGTCCGCGCGCGGCCCATCCGATGGCGCGCCCGACGATGCCCGCCTCGGCGAGGGGCGAATTGAAGACGCGCGCGGGCCCGAACTCCTTCTGGAGGCCGGCCGTCACCTTGAAGACGCCGCCCTTTCCCTTGCACTCGCCGAGCGCGTCGGCGCGGCTCGCGTCGGCGACGTCCTCGCCCCACATCGCGATGCGCGCGTCGCGCGCCATTTCGTCGCGGAGCGCGGCGTTGATGAGATCGACCATCGTCGTGGGCTCGCCCGTGAACGCCGGCTGGTCTTCCGTGTCGAAGGCGGCCGACGTCGGATCGACGTCAAGAGACACGATGTGCTCGGTGACGGTGTCGGGGCCGGGCTGCGGGCAAGCGAGGGCCTCGTCCGCCGCGCCGTTCACGGCGACGTCCACCTCCTCGCCGATCGCCGCAAGCTCCTCGGCGGTCGCGAGGTTCTCCTTCGCGAGAAAGGCCGCGAACAGTTCGAGCGGGTCGCGGGCGAGGTCCTTCTTCCGTTCCGCCTCGGACCGGTAGAGCTTCTCGTCGTCCGAGAGGGAGTGCGAATACGAGCGGACGACGTGCGCGTGGACGAGGGACGGCCCCTTCCTTTCGCGCGCGTAGGCGAACGCGTAGCGCAGCGCGTCGTACGAGGCGAGGAAGTCGCAGCCGTCCGTCTCGGCGACGAAAAGGCCGGGATACGAGCGCACGAGCTTCGAGATCGAGCCGCCCGGGGTGTTCACTTCGACGGGAACGGAGATCGCGTAGCCGTTGTCTTCGACGACGAAGACGACGGGGAGCTTCGAGAGGCACGCTGCGTTCAGGGCCTCCCAGAATTCGCCTTCGGAGGTGGAGCCCTCGCCGATCGTCACGACGACGATCTCGTCCGCCGCCGCGCCTTGGACGGCGCCGAGGAGGCCGGACGCGCCGGACGCTTGCTCGCGCTGGAGATACCGGCCGGCTTCGGCCGCGCCGACGGCCGGCAGGCATTCGGTGGCCGTCGCCGAGGAGGTCGTGAAGATGCGGAGAGGAGCGGAGCCCCAATGCGAGGGCATCTGTCGCCCGGCGGACGCCGGGTCGTCGGCGGCCCCGACCGCCTGCAGGAACATGTCCCGCGGGCTCACGCCGAGGCCGAGGCAAAGCGCTCGGTCGCGGTAGTACGGGAAGAGCCAGTCCGAGCCCTTCCGCATCTGGAACGCGATCGCCGTCTGGACGGCCTCGTGCCCGGCTCCGCTGATCTGGAAGAAGATGCGGCTCTGGCGTTTGAGCTGGATCTCCTTGTCGTCGATCCGGCGGGACGTGAGCATGTTCCGGTACGCCCGGAGCAGGTCCTCGCGCGATAGGCCTTCGTACTGGTCCGCTTGCGGCGGCGCGATTTCCGTCGCCATCGCGCGGAGATTACCGGAAAACGGCGTGCCAGTCCGAATGCGGCACGCGATTCTCGATGATCCACCCGCGAAGGAGCTCGCGGTAGGTGCGCGCCGTGATGCCCTCCTTCGTGAAGAAGGGCTCGAGGGAGGTGTTCAGGGCGGGGAGGCGGTAGAAGGGAACGGCCGGAAAGTAATGGTGCTCGAGGTGGAGGTTCGACCAGAGGTAGATGAACTCCCAGAGCGGCGAGCGGGCCATCCGCGTGCCCCACTTCGCGGGCTCTAGAGGCACGATGTCGTAGTGCTGTCCGAGGCGGTTGAGAGCGAACGCGGGAGGAAAGACGAGAAAGACGGGAACGGCATACAGCCACAGGAGGCGCGAGGCGCCACCGAAAAAGCCGATCGCCGCGGCCGCGAGGAGGTGCAGAGAGATCGCCGCGAGGCGCTCGCCGCGGATCCTTCGCTGGAGCGTTTCCGGATACGTCGCGGTCTCCTTGCGGGCCGCGTGGAAATAGATCGGGAAGAGAGCGGGCGTCGCGTAGAGAAGCTTGAGCCAGCGCGCGTTCTTCTTCGGCGAGAGGTGCGCACGCTTCGGGTCGTCCGTGGAAGAGCCGAGCTCGGCATGGTGATCGAGGTGCCAGCGCGTGAACTGCGCCGGCGAGATGCCCGAGGGCAGCGCGTAGAGGAGGCCGAGGACGCGGTAGGCGCGCGGCCGGTCGCCGTCGAAGACGGCCTTGTGGACGACCTCGTGAAGGAGAACGGTGCCGTCGAATACGACGAACCCGAGGACGAGCGCGCACGGGACCCGGACCCACAGGCTCTCAAAATGCCAGCCGAGCGCGAGCGCGCCCGCGAAGAGGGCGAGCTGGCGGGCGGCGACCGCGAAATGGCGGGAGGGGCTCTTGCGATGGAGCTCCTTCAGGACCTCATGCGGCACGGCGGCCGTGAGCCGTTGCCTGAGGTCTCCGATCGCGCCGTGGTAGTAGCCCGACTTCATCACCCCAAGGTTACGTCAACGTCCGGCGCGGGCGACGTATTCCCCGGGGCGTCAGCGGACCCCCCGACTTCTTCCGCCACGAGATAGAGCGGACGGCCCTTCACCTCGTCGTAGATCCGGCCGAGGTATTCGCCGAGGACGCCGATCATGAGCAGCTGCACGCCGCCGAGGAGGAGGATCCATCCCATGAGCGTCGTCCAGCCGCGCTCGTTGATCCCGAGCACCTTGAGCGCGACGACGACGACGATGTAGAGGAATGCGAAGAACGACACGACGAAGCCGAGCCACGTCGCGAGCTGAAGAGGCACGTGGCTGAAGGACGTGAGGCCGTCGAGCGCGAACCGCAGCATCTTGCTGAGGGGGAATTTCGTCTCCCCCCGGGTCCGAGGCGGCCGTACGTACAGGACGCCCGTCTGGCGGAAGCCCACCCATGCCGTCATGCCGCGGATGAAGCGGTGCCGCTCGCGCAGGCGCCGGAACGCCGCCACGGCCCGCGGACCCATGAGCCGGAAGTCGCCGACGTCGACGGGGATGTCCACGTTCGTCCAGCGCTTGAGAAGCCGGTAGAAGACGTGCGCGGTCCAGAGCTTGAAAGCGCTCTCGCCCTCGCGCTTGCTGCGCTGCGCGTAGACGACCTCGTACCCCTCGTCGACCTTCTTCAGCATCTCGCCGAGAAGCTCGGGCGGGTCCTGCAGGTCCGCGTCCATCACCGCCACGATCCGGCCGCGCGCGGCGTCGACCCCCGCGGTGAGCGCCATCTGGTGGCCGAAATTGCGGGAGAACCGGAGCGCCCGGACGCGCGGATCCTGGCGCGCGAAGGCGACCATCTTCTCGAACGACGCGTCGCTCGAGCCGTCGTCCACGTACACGATCTCCCACGTGCGAGAGGTGGCGGTCAGGACGCGTTGGAGCCGCTCGTTCAGCTCGTCGAGGTTTTCGACCTCGTTGAAGACGGGCAGCGCGACCGAGATGTCGGGGCGGGTCACGACGTGCCCTTCGCTTCCGCGGGGGCGTCCGTGGCGGGCGCTGGCGCGGGTGCGGGCGGCTGCGGCGTCGCCGTCGCCGACCCGGTCCGCCGGAAGACCGTCACAAAGACGGAGCCGATCGGATTGTTGCCGTCGGCGCGGTCCCAGGTCTCTCGCGTGAACAGGTAGAGGAGAAGCTGCTTGACGTTCGGCCGGAGCGGCGAGAGCGACACGTCGGGAATCCACCAGGCGCGGAACGGCACGCGATCGCGTTTGTAGGACGGCCCGAGGATCTCGGCCTGTTTGTCGGCGTCGCCTTCGTCGCACAGGACGATCGGCGGACGCAGGTCGCCCGTCGGAGCCTGCCAGTTCACGGGCGCTTTGCGAACGTACCAGCTCATCGGCCAGCCCGCCTCTCCCGAAACGATGGCGGCGGGCACCTCACCGACCTTGCCGTAGGCGAGGATCTCGTCCACGAGACCCAGCATCTCCGGACAGGTCTGGACTTGAATTGCCGATTCCGCCTTGCGGGAGTTGGGTGTGAGGACGGGATAGACGAAAGAGAGCGTCACCGCGGTCAGCAGCGACGCGGCCGCCACCACCGCGCCTCCGAGCTTCGCGCGCGAACCCTTCTCGGCGAGGAGCGCCCACGCAACGCCGGCGAGCGGCAGGAAGGGGAGCACCTGGTGGACGATGAGCCAGCCCGCCTTCTCGCCAAGGTACGCGTACATCGCGACCGACGAGAGCGCCCAGCCCGCGACGAAGCGCTCGGCGAACGTGAACCTCGACCAGCGCGTCGCGATGAGCGCGAGCGCCGGCAGAAGGATCGCGAACTCGTACTGCAGGAGGCGCGGCAGGTAGAACGTCTTCGGGCCGCCGACGCGCTCGAGTTTGTGTTGGCCCCACCAGTAGGAGATCGCGTCGAAGACAGGATTTCCCGACTCGGGATGGACGAGGAAGAAGGTGTAGAGGACTTCGGAGACGCAGAAAAAGAGGAGGAGGGCCCCGACGAGGGGAACGGCGTGCGCTTCGAGCCAGTCGATGAGGCGGCGCAGCCGGTTCCACACGTCGAGCCCACGCCCGGGTTCGGCCCACGCGGCCGCGACCGACGGCACCATGAGCGCGAGCAGAACGTAAAAGTTCTCCTTCGCGGCGAAGGCGACCGAAGCCGACAGGGAGGCGAAACAGAGGTCGCGAAGACGCCCGCGCGCGAGGTACTGGTCGAACCACAGGAAAAGGCCGGCCGTGCCGACGAGACTCCAGACGTCGTCGCGGCAGAAGCGCGTGTAATAAAGAAGGTTCGGCGAGAACGCCGCGAGGGTGCCCGCGGCGAGGGCCGCTCCACGGCCGAACCTTCGCCTAAGAAGGAGCGCCATCATGGAGAGCGCGATGCCACCGAGCGCGGGCGCGAGGCGCGCCGTGAAGTCCGAGTCGCCGTGCCCCCCGGACACGAGGCCCGCGACCTTGAAGACGAGCGCTATCGCGTAGTACTGGACCGGCCCATGGTAGACGGGGTCGTACTTGTACGTGCCGTCCTGGAGCAGATGCAGCGCGGCCCACGCGTGAATGGACTCGTCGTGGTGGAGCGCGTGCGACCCGAGCTGGACGAGATGGAGAAGCGTCGAGAGAGCGAGGAGCGCGATCCAGGCCTTCTTCTCCAGATCCGAAAACGGCGGTTCGGCAGCGGAGCGGGGGCCGGCTTCGTTCATTTCAGGATCTCGAAGATCGCGGCGTCGCCGCCCGAGAACGCGCGGCGGAAGTTGGCGCGCAGAGGGAATGCGCTCGGGCCGAAGTCGCGTCTCTCGAGGGCGCCGACGAAGACGTAGCGCACTTTGTAACGGTGCAGGAGGTTGAAGACGGCCTCGGAGTCCTCGGAGGAGTAGATCGACCGCAGTGCTTCCTTGCGGGCCGTCGTCTCGGTGAGAGAACGGCCGCCGCGCCACAGCCCCTCGTGATTCTCCCAGCCGAGGACGGTCGGAATTCCGGTGGCGGCCCCGATGCGCCCGTAATCCGTGTAGGCGTTGCCGGTTGCTTCCGCGAGGACCGCACCCTCCACGGCATGGGACCGCAGCCAGAAAACCGCGTCGCGATCGCCGGGCGCATCGCGCGCCATCCAGCGCAGGCCGTCGAGCCCGTCGAGGGGGCCGGTCCATTTCGCGCGGAAGACGATCGCGGAGAGCGGGTGGGCGAGGGCGCCGACGAGGGCGGAGATGACGGCGATGCGGACGAAGACGCGCGCGTGGCGCGTGGCGAGCGCGAGCGGCAGGAGGAGCGCTCCGCCGAGCGCGAGGAGCGGCCAGGCTCCCATGAAACACTTGAAGACGGTGTTCATACGGCGCATCCCCTCGCCATAGGAGTCGGACACGAGGACGACGTCCGGCACGGCCGCGAGGACCGCTCCCGATGCCGCGAGGAGAAGCCCGGCCCGGATCGCCCCGACGGGCGGCGCGGGATCTCCCGGCGGCGCCTCGCGGAGCAGCAGCCAGAGCACGCCGGCGGCGAACGCCGCCGCGAGCGAGAAGACCGGCTTTTTCGTGAGGACGACGAGCGCGAGCGCGAGCGCGGGAAACGCGCACGCCGCGACGAGCGCCCGGTCGGCGCGCGTCTGACTGCGGACGAGGGCGATCCCGAACGCGAGGGCCGGAATCACGGCGAGGACGCCGAAGTGAAGGAAGGCGTCGGCGGATCCCGTCCCTTCCTTCCACCAGGAGAGGCCGTTGAACGCGGGTCGCGGCGAGAGCGCGAAGGGCAGGAGAAAGAAGGCCGCGGGAAGAAGCGTCGCGAGACTGCGGATGAAGGCGGGCCTGAAGTCCCGCTCGGCGAGGTTGCCGGCGCCCAGGACGAGGAGGGACGCGGGGAGATCCCAGGGGTTCGCCGAGACGACGGCCGCGAGGAGCACGCCGTCGAGCACGGTCCCGCCCACGCGCCCGATCCGGCCCGCGAGGCCGAGGAGCGTTACGAGGAACGGGAAGATGACCGCGTGCGGATGAAGATCTCCGAGGCGGAACGTGAAAAGCGGCCACTCGGTGATCGTGTGGGGGTTGTCGACGCGCCGCGAGGACATCCACCAGTCGAGATCGGTGAGCGGCTTATCCGAGAGAAACTGCCGGGCGCCGTCGAACGTCCCGCCGAGGACGAGAAGGAGGCCGCCGAAAACCGCGATCGTGCTCCCGCCGCGGCGCGCGCGGATCGCGCCGAAACCCGCGAGCGCCGCGAGGGCCGGCAGGAGGGCGGCGATCAGGTTGTAGGCGTACTCCGAGGGGACGCGGGCCGCGCGGGCGGGCAGGGCGAACAGATAGGTCCCGAAGTGGTAGTAGGGGAACCGCTCGCCGGAAAGCCACGGATCCGGGAACGGGAGGCGCGCGGTCGTCATGAGGCCCGACAGGACGGCGAAGTCCATGGGCTTCTCCGTCTGGCGAATATCGCCGAAGGTCCAGCGGATCCACAGAAAGAAGAGGAAGACGCCGAAGAAGACGACGAGGGGAAGGAAGCGCGAGCGCGAGCGGGGGAGAACTCCCGGAAGGTCGGCGCCGCCCCAGAGGAGCCCGGCGGACAGGGAGATGAACGCGAGCGGCAGCGCGAGCCGGCCGATCGGGACATAGAAGATCGACGACAGCAGCCAGCCCGGCAGGGCGGCCAGCACGAGGCCCACGGGCAGGGCGAAGGCGAGAACCGAATCCGCGCGGGCGCCGGGGTCCGCTTCGTCGCCCTGGAGAAGACGGGCGAGCACAGCCGCGCCCGACGCGGCCGCCAGGAGAAGAACGAAGGCGAAAAGAAGCGCCGTCGAGACCGTCACGGGACGGATTCAAGGTAGCACAACGGCCCGCCGGCCCGGCTTACACTCTTCGGGATGAAGAGCGCGTCGCCCCGTGTCGCCGTGATCGGCGGCGGTCTTGCCGGACTCGTCGCGGCCGACCGCCTGCTCGGGGAAGGCCTGTCCGTCACGATCTTCGAGAAGTTTCCCGAGGCCGGCGGCCTCGTGGGCGTCGTGAACGTGGGCGGGACTCCTCTCGAAAGGTACTACCACCATCTCTTCACGAGCGACGTCGACTACGTCTCGTTCGCGAAGGAGTTCGGCCTCGAAAAGGATCTCGTCTGGCTGAAGTCACGGATGGGATTCCTGTCCGGCGGCAGGCTCTACGATTTCGGCACGCCGGCTTCGCTCCTCGGGTTCACCCCGCTCGGGATCAGGGGACGGCTGGAGTTCGTGCTCTCGACGCTGAAGCTGCGGCACGACGCCGATTGGAGGAGTCTGGAGGCCGAAACCGCGATGGGCTGGATGCGCCGGAACGGTTACGGCCGCGCGCTCGACGCCGTGTGGGGGCCGCTTCTCAGGCAGAAGTACGGTCGCCGCGCGGAAGACGTGGGCCTCGTGTGGTTGTGGGGAAAGATCTCGCTCCGGACGCGCTCGCGGGACAAGACCGGCCTCGGCGAGCGCCTCGGCTACCTGAAAGGTTCCTTCGGGCGCGGCATCGCGGCGGTCCTCGCGCGCGTGAAGGACCGCGGCGGCGTCGTCAGAACGTCACGCCCCGTAAGGATCGTGAAGCGCTCAGGCGGCGGCTTCGACGTGACCTTCGCGGGAGGCGCGGGAGGCACGGAGTCGTTCGACCTCGTTCTCTCGACGGTCGCGATCCCCGAGCTCCTGAGGCTCGCGCCGGACCTTCCGGAGGAAACGCGGAAGGCCTGGGGCGCGATTTCGTACTGCCATGCGCTGTGCCCGATCCTCGAGCTCGACCGGTCGCTCTCGCCCTACTACTGGCTGAACGTGGGCGACGAGTCCATGCCGTTCGGGGGCGTCATCGAGCACACGAACTTCATCCCGAAAGAGGAGTACGGCGGGCGCCACGTCGTCTACATTTCGAACTACGTGCTGCCCGACGACCCGAAGTGGAAACGGCCAGACGACGAGTTGTGGGCCGAATACCTTCCCGCGCTGAAAGTGATCAACCCCGCCTTCGACGCGAGCTGGATCCTCGCGAAACAGATCGGGCGCGCGGAATACGCGCAACCCATCGTCGTGCCGCACTACTCGCGACTTCTCCCGCCGCTTCAGACGCCCGTCGAAGGACTCTGGTCCGCGTGCATGGCGCAGACGTACCCGGAAGACCGCGGCCAGAACTACGCGATCCGCATCGGGCGCGAGGCGGCGGACGCGATCCTCGCGACGCTGAGGTAAGCCTCAGTGTTCGGCGAGGAGCGGAAGCTGCGGGTCGAGGGGGATCGTCCGCGCGAGCTCCTCGGGCGTGAGGAGGCCGTGGACGCCGACGCCGAGGAGGCGCACGGGGCGCGTCGCCGCGTCGGTCCGCTCGAGAAGCGCGACGGCGCGCGCGGCCAGCTCGTCCGCGTCGCGCGTCGGCCGCCGCGTGTCGCTTCGCGTGACGGTCGTGAAGTCCCCGTAACGCACCTTCAGGACCAGCGTGCGCGCGAAGAGGTCGCGCTTCGCGAGCCACGAGGCGTCCCGGCGCGCCATGACCTCGACCTCGGCGCGCATCTCGGCGAGCGCAATCAGGTCCCGGGCGTAGGTGTCCTCGGTGCTGCACGACTTCGCCCGCTGGTTCGGTACGACGCGGCGGGGATCCTCGCCGTGGGCGAGCCGCAGAAGGGAGTCGGCCCAGCTCCCGACGACGCGCCGGAGCGCATCGGCGGGGACGCGCCGCACGTCCACGAGCCGCACGCATCCGATCGCGAGCAGCTTCTCCGCCGTCTTCGGCCCGACGCCCCAGAGCGCGTCGACCGGCAGCTTCTCGAGAAAGCGCTCGACCCTTTCGGGCGCGATGACGGTCAGGCCGTCGGGCTTCTTCCACCCGGAGGCGATCTTCGCGAGGAACTTGTTCGGCGCGACGCCCGCCGAGACGGTGAGGGAGGTCGCCTCGAGAACCTGCGCCTTCAGGCGCCGCGCGACCGACATGCCGAGCGGTTCATTCCACGCATTCTCCGTCACGTCGAGGTACGCCTCGTCGAGGGAGAGCGGCTCGACGAGCGGCGTGACGGCGCGGTAGAGGTCGAAGATCTGCTTCGAGACGGCGGCGTAGCGCTCGAAGTCGGGACGCACGATCGCGAGTTCAGGGCAGAGGCGCACCGCGCGCGCCATCGGGATCGCCGAACGCACGCCGAACTTCCGCGCCTCGTAGCTCGCCGCCGCGACGACTCCGCGGCCCTTCGGGTCGCCCCCCACCGCGACCGGCCGTCCGCGCAGCGACGGATCGTCCCGCTGCTCGACGGACGCGTAGAAGGCGTCCATGTCGAGGTGGAGGATGCGGCGGGGCACACCGGCGCTCACCCCGCCATTCTCTACGCGTGTCGGGGGAGGCTCCGCTCCAGGCCCCACGTCACGACGAGCGCGGCGAGGAGCGCCGGAAGCGTCCCGCCCGTCGACCCCGCGAGAAAGTAGGCCGCGGCGCCCGCCGCCCAGCCGCACATGCCCGGGATCGCGAAGCCTCCATGGCGGCTCGCGGGGCCGTCCTCGGCGTAGAGGTCCGCGACGGCAACAGGCCTCCTGAGGAGGAAGAAGTGCGCGAGAAGGACGCCGCCGACGGGCACGAGGAGCCCGCCGAGGAGGAGCATGAAGTCCGCGTACCGCTCGAGCCAGCCGGAGAAGAGGGAGAGCGCCGCGCCGACGAGACCGATCGTCCAGACCGAGGCGCGGTCGCGCGCCGCGGGGACGAGGCTTTTCCAGGCGAGGGCCGACATGTAAATGTTCACGAAGTTCGTCGTGAGCGTCGCGAGGGCGAGAAGGACCGCCCCGAGGCCGCCGATCCCCGCGGCCGCGAGCATCGCGCCGGGGTTCGTCGAGCCCGCGGCGCGCGCCGCGACGAACCCGAGCGGGAGAAACCAGAGGCTCGTGAGCGCGAGCCCGAGGAAGACGGCGGCCGCGGCCTTGCCGGGCGAGCGCGTGTAGCGCGGATAGTCGCCAAAGACGAGAAGCCACGAGACCTGGTAGCCGATCACGACGTCGAGGCCCCGGACGGCGGTCATCGAGCCGTTGCCGGGCGCGGCGGTCACCGAGGCCGGGAGGCGCAGGAGCGCGAACGTCAGGACGCCGCCGACGAGGAGGAGGAGGGGGACGGCGACGCGGTCCGCGTGAGAGACGGCGCGCGGCCCGCCCGCGACGACGGCGGTCGCGAGGAGGCCAAGGCCGAATGCCCAGAACCGCTCGCTGCCCGGCCCGCCGAAGAGGCGCGCGCACGCGGAGGCGGCGATCACGTTGTTCACCGCGATCCATGCGAAGTTCGTCACGTACAGGATGAGCGAGACGAGAGCGCCGCCGCGGAGGCCGAGCGCGGCCCGGCACGCGACGACCGAGGGCACTCCGAGCCGCGGCCCGAGTGGCGCGAGTGACGCCACGAGCGCGGTCCCGAGAACGACCCCTCCCGCGACGAGGAGGGCTGCCTGCCTCAAGCCGAACGCCGGCGCGAGGCTCGCGCCCGTCTGGAGCGTCGTCGCGACGAGGTTCGCCCCCGCGATGATGAGGAAGAGGTCGACTGGCGATT
>Ga0097691_1000075_pt1 | contig 90045 bp, 81 predicted proteins | sample NGESurdeep072012_8_FD_72858 | JGI IMG/M metagenome (GOLD analysis project Ga0097691, IMG submission 72858) | Arctic peat soil microbial communities from Barrow, Alaska - NGEE Surface sample 210-1 deep-072012 | ecosystem: Environmental > Terrestrial > Soil > Wetlands > Peat ... | reverse complement strand
TAGGACTAGGAGCGCCGCTATGATTCAACTTCCTCCACTGCCATTCGCCAAGGACGCGCTGAGCCCGCACATCTCCGCCGAGACCCTCGAATACCATTACGGCAACCACCATCAAGCCTACGTGAACAACCTGAACCAGCTCATTCCCGGCACCAAGTATGAGAACCTACCGCTCGACGCGCCGCATTCTCACCACGCAGAGGATTACAAATCCCCTGATGTCATTCATCCCGCGATCGCGCGGCTAATCTTGGCCTGACTTGGCCTGAACCAAGCGCAAAAACCTCCCGCTGAAGCCATCAATTCCATAGCGACCAGCGGTGCGTCGTCAGGACATATGCCGCCAGCATCGCATTGGCGGTCGCATGCGCGATGATCGCATCGAAGAGTGCACCGCGCCGATACATCGCCAGGGCGAACAGCATTCCGGCGATCACTCCAGCGAGCCATTGCTGGTGCAACAGCCCGAACAGCGTTGAAGACACCACAAACGAGAGCAACATGAAGTGCCGAAAATCGACGCGAGCGAAATCCGCACTGACCAGCTTGCGGAGCAGATATCCGCGAAACGCCAGCTCCTCGGCAAGCGGCACCGTGACGACGACGCTGCGGCGGCGTAGGCATAAGTATCGGATACGGATCTATTCGCGCAGAATCGCCGCTACCGCCTTCAGCTCCTTGCGAATCGCGGGCCGCTGTCTGCGATCGGGGTTCAAGTTGAGCGGCGATGGATGCGGACAATTGACCACCTTGACGCCAGCCGGAATCATAACCATCCGAGCGGCTTGCTGCGCTCGTCTGCCAACAAACACGATCACGCGAAGGTGCGGCAGCAGAGCGGTCAGTTCTAACAGGTAGCCCGCGCCGCACGACAGATCACTTGCGCTGATCTTCGCCCGCCGCGAATCGTACCAGGGCAGGATGTTCCACCGCACCGTGTCGGAGCGCGGTATGCCTGCGGCGTCAAGCAGCGCGCCGGAGTTGCGCGCCGTTTGATCGGGGTTCTCGCGCGAGATGAAGCCTGTCTCTCGTGCTTTCGGACCGGGCCGCTCAGCTACGAACAGGGCGCGCGCAAATATTCCACCGTCGAACGGGTCGAAATCAGGAACCGCACCGGGGAGTTTTCGCCGAAGTCGGGCGGCGAATCGTTTGAGCGGCGCGACGTGACGCTTGGTCAGCGCGCGTCTGCGACGGGCTCGAACGGCCGGATCCCGCAGGGCATAGCATTGGTCGTCGGCTAGCATTTAAGCGCAACGCGTTGCGCAGGCCGTCAGTTTCCGCAGTTGGCGCGTCGCCGTCAAGCGCGCCATCGTCGCTGAATCGCCCCGCTTTCCCGCCACGCAGAGGATTACAAATCCCCTGATGTCATTTATCTATCCCGCGATCACGCGGCTAATCTTGGCCTGACTTGGCCTGAACCAAGCGCGAAAATCCCCCACTTTATCCGCCACCATCCGCTACCCGAGGTGCGCGTAATTTTCGGGCCGATTTCCCGGAAGCCGAGACGTGTCGCCCCGACGCTGGGCCACACGGCCAGTCAGCGCGCTCGGGTGTTCTTTGGTGGGCCGTTGGAGACTCGAACTCCAGACCCGCTGATTAAGAGTCAGCTGCTCTACCAACTGAGCTAACGGCCCACCGTCGAAGCACGTTTACCTAGCAGGATGTTTGGGGTGAGTGAAGGGATTTGAACCCTCGACCGCCGGAGCCACAATCCGATGCTCTGCCAACTGAGCTACACTCACCACCCTCGGTCTGTTTCAATCCGCCCGGCGCATCGTGCCGCCGATTCAGAATTCGCCTCCGTGGCGCGCCAGAAGGGATTCGAACCCCTGACCCACGGCTTAGAAGGCCGTTGCTCTTTCCACCTGAGCTACTGGCGCGATCGGGGCGAGCCGATTTGAACGGCCGACCCCCTGCTCCCAAGGCAGGTGCGCTACCAAGCTGCGCTACGCCCCGAGCCCTTAGGAAGTAACACACCGACGATCGGCTCTCAACCGATGACCGTTCGCATATCGGTTTTGTTCGCCAATCTATTCGTGCAACGGCGCGCGCGGCACACGATCCTGTGGATGGCGGCAGCTTGAATTCCGAGTGCGGACTTGTCGAGCGCATTCTGTCGCGCGCGGTGTCTCATCTGCATCGCCGCATGGTCAGCACTGCGCTCGGCGGATTCTTCCTGGCGCAATCCGCCGGATGCATACGTGAGATGCGAATTTTGGGGTCGCATCCAGCGGTGAGGTCGCAACTTGCAAAACTCGCAGTTTTGGCCGGAAAAGTGGTCGAATTCGAGACTTTCGGATGTTCCGAGTCGCAAAAAGAGAAAAAAATCTGACGCCGATGCTTGAATTTGCTAGGTTTTTTCAAGGCACGATGTTTGCTTCTCCTCCTGTTACGCTGACAATCTCCTCCCCCGAGACAAACAGCGTCTGTCCCGAGCAAAGGCCGGGCTACTTGAACCGTAGGCTCCCCACCGCGGTCCCCACTCGTAGCCCGGCCGTTCTTTTTCTCGAAAATCGGATCATAGCGGGCGCGCGATTCGCGTAATTACCGGCGACCCGGTATCTACGAGATCAATCTACGCCAAGCTTCATCCCCGGCATTTATGTTTCGCGATTTCTGCTAGGCTAACCGCGATCGGAGGGCGGCGTCCTTGCTTGAGACGTTCATTGGTGCGCCGACGCCCCGGGCCGGGGGTTTTATCGATCGCCTGAAGCGACAATTCTGCGCATCGCTCGTCGCAATACTCGTGACCGCGGTCGCCGTTGGGGTCAGCGGATGCTGGATGGTAGCGGCTCAACTCACGCCCATCGCCATTGACGTCGCGGAGGATGTCGGCGCTTCTGCCGTCGGGCTGACCGCGGGTATTGCCTCGAGCGTGAGCGCGACTACGCATCCGGGGGCCGATCGTGCAGAGATGGAAGAAAAGGCGCGTAAAAGTGTAATGGATAGCGCCGACAGATGTGACCAGCTCGAAGCCGAAGTTCCGGGCGTGATCGAGTTGCGAAGGAGTGCTGCCGGGGCGCCCGAGTATCGTGAACTGCGGCTTGGCGATTCGCTCGACGAGCGGCAATGGACACCGATGGCGGACAATGAAACGGCGGCAGATGGTTGGCGGCCGGCGGTTAATTTTCTTCAGATGAATTTCTCGCCGCCGCTGGGCGCAGTGGTCCCCGAGACGGCGAGCAACTTTCTGGCGTATGCGCCCTCGCAATTCATCTCAGTGGCCGCCGGCGATCGGATTACTGCGATGGCCTCGAATTTTGGCAAACCGACCGGAACGTTTACATGGAACGGGAACTACTACGATTACGTGGTGACGAGCACGCTGCCATGCTTCCCGCCTCCGCCCGAGCGGATTGCCGAAGATATCCCTCCTCCAGGCTTCTAGATCATTGTGCTTTGTCAATTGCGGGAGAGCCAGTTGTTCTCGCGTGCATAGCCTCGCGGCAAGCGCGCTGCGCCGGGAACCCGGGACTTCGCGCGCTGGAGAATGAAGCTCCGGATCGCGCGGCGGGCTTCGCTGGGGTTGGCGCAAATCTGGGAACATCCCGCATTTATGAGCTCGGTCGAGTGGTGTAACGCTGCCTCCCCGCCTGCAATGATCGTCACGCGAGACGAAATGGATCGTAAAGCCGCCACCAGTTCCAGCGTGGCCGGCAAACAGTCGGCGGTTATGCATGAGATGAAGACGAAGTCCGGCGTGAACCGTTTGACCAGATCGCAGATCTCGTCCGGTGATTTATTCTCGCCGGTAAAGGTTGCGACCACGCCCTCTTTGCGCAGCAGCTCTAGCAACATCATCAAACCCAGAAAGTGCAGCTCGCCGGGCGCCAACACGCCCAGTACCCGCACGCTCGGAGAAATGCGCGAATTGATGAACCTGTTTCCAAGTTCAGCAATCAGTTGATGCGTTGTATCGATGATGAGCCCCTGGTTCTCGTCACTGATATGGCCTTCCGCGCGCTCCTCGCCCATCAGTAGCAGCGCCGGCTGAATCACCTCGTCAAAGGTTCGGTCCAGGCCATTCTTGTCGCAATAGCGGATCGCAACATCTCTCGCTCCTGACGGGTTGAGTTCAAGCAGCAAGCGGTAGAAGTCGTGGTAGTCGTCGAGAACACGGTCCGCGCCGAGCAGAATCGAGAGAAACCCCAGCGGAGGAATGTAGTCGCCCGCAACCTTGAGACAAGCGGTCAAGGGCGTCGCAAGCAGCAGCCCGGGTATTCCCCACAGCCATGACCAGTACATCGCGGATATCAGCAACGCCACGGGAGAGACGTCAATTCCGTGGCCGATGATAAATGGTTCCGCAAGCTGCGCCGCAACCTGGTCGATAATCACAAAGGCGCAAAGTATCTCGAGCGCTTTGCTCCATCCGGGAAACAACGCAAACGCAACCAGCGCCGGAAGAAGCGCCGAGCTCATCGCGCCGACATATGGGATGAACCGCAACAGGAATGCGACCAGACCCCACAGCGGGGCGCTCGGCAGCCCGAGAAACCAGGCTACGGTTCCGACGGCGATGCCGTACCCGAGATTGATCAACGAAAAAAGCAATAGGTAACGGCCGACGGTGTAACCCGCGGTTTCTATCGCTTGCGCTGCGATCGGAATTCTCCCTCGTGCCGCGAGCCGGACAAATCGATCGCGCAAATCCTTTCGGCTGTAAAGTAGAAAAAACAGCAGCATGATGATGAGCAGCGTCTGGACCACGCCATTGACGATCGGAACAACCGGCTTCAGGCTGTCGCTGAGAGAGGCGGGAACCGGGACAGCCATCACTTCACGCGGCTGGCGGAGGGCAGGATTGGTGCTTGCCATGCGACGCTGAACGTCGGAAACCGCATCCTTGATATGCTGGAGCCATGGGGGCGCGGTTTTTTCAAGCGCCGCCAATTTGTTTCCGATATTGTCCGAGTATCCAGCGACCTGGTCGGCAACAGTAGTCAGTTCAATAGTCAGAAAATATCCAATCGCCGAAATAGCAGCGATTACCACTAGTACTACTAGTGCGGCGCTTATGAGGCGCCCGAAGTAGCGCTCGAGGCGGGTTGCGATGGGACTGAAGACCACGCTCAGAATCAGTGCAATCGCCAGCGGAAGCAGGACCGGTCTGCCCAGATACAAAGCGCCGGTAGTGATGATCAGTGCGCAAACCGGTGCGGCAACCGATAGCAGCGCGAAGAGATCCTCACTTTCACCGTAGGGTTGCTCTGTTTGCTTTTCGATTTCCGCCACTACCATCCACTCCGACATCGCCGAGCTTCAGCCGCTGCTCTACGCTGACGCCTATTCTACGCCGCAACCGAGCCGGTTGGATACGTTGAACCATAATCGCGCCGCTCCCGAAACTCGCCGATTCAGCTGGCCCATCCGCACCTTAGCGTGCCCGCGGTAACCACCAAGATAACCTGACCTGCCGATAGCCGCGCGGGGTGCCCAGTCTTTCTATTTCCCCGCGACGCTCGACGATCCTTCAGCGCCGCAGGATAGGGATCACTTCCCTGGCGAACTGCTCGTGTTGCGCGTCGCGCTCGGCCGGAGAGGACACGATATCCACGTTGACATCGCGGATTCCCGCTTTGACGAACTCATCGATTCGCGCCGCGACATCTGCCGGCCTGCCTATGGCGCCGTATCGCTTGGCGGGCTCGCGGAAATCCATCGCGTAGCGCTTGCTCAGATACTCTGCCGCGACGTCGAGCGCATCTTCGTAGCTTGGCCCAAGCGTCACGAACAAATGAATCGCCGTGCCGAAGCTCGCGAACTTGCGCCCGGCCTTTCCCGCCTCGCGCGCGATGAACTCGAGTCCCTCGCCGACCCGCTTGGGCGTGACTACGTATGGCATCCATCCGTCGCCCAGCCGCGCCGCACGCCTGAGCGCGCCTTCGGCTCGTCCTCCGATCCATACGGGAGGTCCGCCGGGAGTGCGGGGTTTCGGCAGCATCGTGATTTTCCCGAAGTTGAAGTACTTTCCGCGATACTCGACCGGTTCGCCGGTCCACAGCCGCTTGATTATTTCGATTCCTTCGTTCGCGCGCCCGCCGCGTTGTTTGAGCGGGACGCCGCACGCCTCGTACTCGGGCGGAAATTCACCGCCGACCCCGACGCCGAAAATGAAATGTCCCGCGCCCATGAGGCGGTCCACCGTCGCGACCATCTTCGCGACCGTCGCGGGATGACGCAGCGGCAGCAGGTAAATGCTGGTGCCGAAAATCAGGCTCGGGTTCAGCGCTGACAAGTACGTCAACTGGGTCAGCGGGTCGTCCATCGGTCCCGTGAACGCAACGTGATCGCCCGTCCAGATACTGTCGTAACCCCACTCCGACAGCGAGCGGACGGTCTTCAACGCGTGCTCGCGATCGGACACCGTCGTAATCGCGCCAAACCGGATTTTGGAATTCAGCGGGATCGCATCGCTCATGTCCGCACCTCTGCGCGCATCCTCAAACCGATCGAATCGCGCCGCCGTCGATCCTAATCAACGAACCCGTCACGTACGCCGCCAGCGGACTCGCAATGAACGCCGCGACTGCGCCGAATTCTGCGGGCGTGCCGAGCCGTCCGACCGGAATCGCCTGCGCGTTTCGTTGCATTGCTTCCTCGACGGAAATGTTCTGGCGCTGCGCTGCCGCGCGGCTGAGCTGTACCGTACGATCGGTCGCAATCGGGCCCGGCAGAAGAGTGTTGACTGTAATTCCGTCGCGCGCCGTCTCCGTCGCCAGCGTCTTGGCCCAGCCGACGATCGCGCTGCGCAGCGTATTCGACACTCCGATCGTAGCGATCGGCTCGACCACGCTCATCGAGGCCACGTTCAGGATTCGGCCCCACTTTCGCGCGCGCATGTCCCCAAGCAACAAATCCGTTATTCGAAACAGCGGCAGCACCATCGCATTGAACTGCTCCTCCCAGACTTTGGCCGACACGCCGACCACGCCGGACGGCGGCGGGCCGCCGGAATTGTTGAGCAGGATGTCGATGGAGCCGAGCTGTTTGCGCGCCGCGTTGGCAGCGTCCTCGATGCTCGGCCAATTCGCGAGGTCCGCCGCAAACCCGATCGCCTTGGCGCCGCGCGACGTGATTTCGGAGACCGCGCGATCCAGCGCTTCCTGGCCGCGTGCAATCAGCGCGACCGCAACGCCCTCGGCCGCGAGCGCGTCAGCCACGCCGCGTCCGAGTCCCTTGCTGCCGCCAAGAATCAGCGCCGTTTTTCCCTTGAGTTGAAGATCCATTTTTCCCTTCACCGGGCTTCGATCGTTATGTGAATCGTTGTAGCGAATCTCGTGCGGTTTGGCATCATGCCGGCGGCTTGCGCGGCCGCGTCGCGACGCGCCTAATGACCGCGGCGATGGAATCGTTTGACGTTGTGATCGTGGGCGCCGGAGCGGCCGGGCTGATGTGCGCCACGGCGGCCGGGGATCGCGGGCGGCGCGTGCTGCTGCTGGAACATAACGATCGGCCAGGCGCCAAGATTCTTATCTCGGGCGGCGGCCGCTGCAATTTCACCAATCTCGAAATAGCGCCGGAGCGCTTTCTTTCCGCCAATCCGCATTTCTGCAAGTCCGCGCTTAGCCGTTACACGCAGCACGATTTTATCGCGCTCGTCGAACGCCATCGCATTCCCTATCACGAGAAGACCCTCGGCCAACTGTTCTGCGACGGATCGGCGCGCGAGATCCTCGCGATGCTGCTGGCGGAGTGCGCGGCCGCCGGCGTCGATTTGCGCACCGGACACAGCGTCACCGAAATAACCCGCGCCGATCGCTTTCGCATCGAGACCAACAAAGGCGGCTTCATCGCGCCGGCTTTGGTGCTCGCGACCGGCGGCCTCTCAATTCCAAAGATGGGCGCGACCGGCTTCGCTTACGAGATGGCGCGGCGCTTCGATCTGGCGGTCATCGAGCCGCGCCCCGGCCTGGTGCCGTTGAAAGTCGCGGGCGAGACGCTCGAACTTTGCCGAACCCTTGCCGGCGTTTCGATCGACGCGATCGCCTCATGTGGCCGCGACAGTTTTCGCGAAAACATTTTATTCACGCATCGCGGTCTGTCAGGTCCTGCGATTTTGCAGATTTCATCGTACTGGCGGGAAGGCGACACGCTGTCGCTCAACCTTGCGCCTTCATTGGATATCGAAAGCTTCCTCGCGGACCGAAAGCGCACGCGGCCCAAGGCCGAACTAAAAACCGTGCTGGCCGAGGTGATTCCGACTCGCCTGGCGCATGCTCTTGCCGGTGGCGCGGCGTCCAACCTCCCGATCGCGAATATTCCGGATGGCAGCCTTTCCGAACTGGCGGATCGGCTGAGACGATGGCAGCTCAAGCCAACAGGGTCCGAGGGATGGGCCAAAGCCGAGGTGACCGTATCCGGAATCGACACCGCCGCGCTGTCTTCGAAGACCATGGAGGCTCGCGCCGTCCCCGGCCTATACGCGATCGGCGAAGCGGTGGATGTAACGGGATGGCTGGGCGGCTACAATTTCCAGTGGGCGTGGTCGAGCGGATGGTGCGCGGGCAATGCAGTCTGACGAGAATTTTCGTCATTCCCCTTGAGTAGGCAAGTAATCTAACATCACTTTCCGAATCGCGCGGATAAATCCGGAGGTTTTGATGGATTCAGCGGGAGCGAAAATCGGCGGTGAAGCTGCCACTGCCGCGCACAGCTCCGAGCCATTGCCTCTGAGGATCAAGCTTCTCTACGGCGCCCCCAGTTTCGCGGGCGCCGCTATGATCATCCCGATCTTCATCCACATGCCGAAGTTCTATGCCGACGTGGTGCTGGTGCCGCTGGGATACCTGGCGATGGCGATCGCGATCGCGCGTTCGCTCGACGCTCTGTGCGATCCTCTGATGGGCTGGATCTCCGATCACACGCACACGCGCCTTGGCCGGCGCAGGCCCTACATGCTGCTCGGCGCTCCTCTTTGCGGGGTGGCTTTTTTCGCCCTGCTGAATCCGCCGGAGTCGTTCACCGGCGGCCGCGCGGCGATTTGGTTCGGCGTGACGTTCATTCTCTACTTCGTATTTCACACCATCTGTGTTCTGCCGCACTACGCGCTCGGCCCGGAACTCACGCAGAATTATCACGAGCGCTCGAGCCTGTTTGCATGGCGCGAGTCTTTCTCGATCCTCGGAACGATCGTGGCTGCAGCGGCCCCCGGCGTCATGATGCAAGCGTTCCACATGACCGACCGGCAGGTGTTCTTCCGGCTCGGAATCTTCTTCGGCGTCATGCTCGGTGCGCTCTACGGCTTGCTGGTGCTGACCGTGAAGGAGCGCCCCGATTTCGTCGCCCGCGAATCGAATCCGCTGGTGCCCGGCGTCAGGCGAGCGCTGCGCAACCGCCCGTTTGGGATTCTGCTCGGCAGCTACGTCGTGGCGAGTATCAGCGGCGCGATTCCGGCCACGATGATGCCGTTCTTCAACGCCTACGTGATCCGGCCGCGCAATCCGACTTTCTGGCTCTCGATGCTGCTGCTGGGTTATTTTGCATTCGCATTTATCTCGCTGCCGATGTGGGTTGCGGTTGCGCGCAGAGTCGGAAAGCTCAACGCGTATCTTGCCAGCTTTTTTCTGAGCGTCACCGGCGGCGGCGCGATGTTCCTGCTCGGGCCCGGCGACACCTGGTTGCTACTGGTGCTGATTAGCTGGGCCGGTATCGGACTCGGCGCCGGCTTGTTCCTGACGCACTCGATGCAGGCCGACGTAATCGACTACGACGAGCTCTACACCGGCAAGCGGCGCGAGGCGCAGTACACCGCGTTCTGGTCGATGCTCCCCAAATTCGTCGCGATTCCGAGCGCTGCCATTCCCATCGCGGTTCTTGCCTCGCTCGGCTACATACCCAACGCCGTGCAGGCGCCTCGGGTCGTCTTCGCAATTCGGGCGATCTTCGCGCTGGGCCCGGCGGTTTGCGGCATGCTTTCATTCCTGATCGCCCGCAGGTTCCCGATCACGCAGGCGATCCACAACACGATCCTCGAGGGCATCGAGCGTCACCAACGCGGCAAAGCAGCACTCGATCCGATGACCGGCCTGATGGTCCCGGCGCCGAAAGCCGGCCACGACGGGGATCTCGGCTGGTTCCTCGACTACTTCTCCGTCGGCGAGTTGAAGCGCTACCTCGCCAGGGGCGCTTCGCAGCCGGTGCGCGATGTGCTCACCGTGGCTGCGGTGTCGATTGGAGTCTCGATGCTTTCGGTCATCTATGTGCTGCGTCGCGTCAGCTCGCTCCGCACCGATCCCGGCGCGATAACTTCGCTGGTCGTGGTGACCGCGGGGCTGGCGTTCGCGATATTCGTTTTTCACCTGATGCGCCTTGGACCTGCGCGCCGGCTTGCGGCGGGTGAGGTGCCGGCCGACGCCGTCCGTGCCCATCTCGGCCAGGTCGTCGAAGCTCTCCGCGAGGGCACCCCCACGCCCGTGGTCGAATCCGGTGTCGCGGACCGCAGCTAGTTGATAAGAAATAATCCTCGCTGTGCTGAGTGCGGCGAGAATCGCTGACACGCGGATTGGCCTGGAGTAAATACCTATGCGCAAGATTTCCTATCGCGTGCGGCCGGAGACTGCGGTGCTGACCAGGGGCTTCGACCCAAAGTTGTCGGTCGGCTCGGCCAGACCGCCGGTGTATCGCAGTTCAACGTTCGTATTCCCAAGTCCGGAGGCGGCTGAGCGTGCGTTTGGAATTGTGCTTGGAAAAATCCATCCGCTCGGCGACGATCGTCCCGACCTGATCTATGCGCGCCTGAACCATCCCAACGCCGAAATCCTCGAGCAACAACTCGTGCCTCTCGAGCGCGGCGCCGACTGCGCGGCCGTCTTCAATTCCGGCATGGCCGCGATCTTCACCGTGATGCTCGCGTTCATGGAACGGGGCGGTTCGCTCATCTACACGCAGCCTCTCTATGGCGGAAGCCAACACTTGATCCACCATATAATCGAACCGCTCGGTTTCGACGCGCGCGGGGTGCCCGCGGGTAATACCAGGGCGCTGACGGAGGCGATTGAACAGACGGACAACCTCAGCCTCGTTCTGATCGAGACTCCCGCCAATCCCACTCTCGTGATGACCGATATCGCGCAAGCGGCCGCCGCAGTCCGCCGAAATCCCAAGCGCCCCTTGCTCGCCATCGACAACACTCTGCTTGGTCCGACCTTTCAGCATCCGCTGGTTCACGGCGCAGACCTCGCGATTTACTCGGCGACAAAGTTCCTCGGCGGATTCAGCGACTTGCTGGCCGGCGCGGTGCTGGCGGTGGATCCTGAATTGATCGAGACCCTGACCGGAGTCCGCGCGCTGCTCGGCAACATCCTGCAGGCTGACGAATGCTGGATGCTCGATTCGCGCCTCTCGACCGTCGCGCTGCGGATGAATCGGCAAAGCAAGAACGCTCAGCGAATCGCCGAGCAGTTGGCCAAGCATCCACGCGTCAAACGCCTCATCTATCCTTCCCTGTTCACCGACACCGACCAGATAAAGATTCGCGACGCGCAAACCGACTACCCGGGTTCGCTCCTGTCGCTCGAGGTTGAAGGCGGCAAGACCGGCGCCTTCGAATTCCTGCGCCGTTTGAAGATCGCCAAGAACGCCGTCAGCCTGGGCGGCGTCGAAACTCTCGTATGCCATCCAAAGACGACCACCCACAGCGAGCTGTCGCCCGACGAATTGTCGGCGGCGGGAATCACCGACGCGCTGGTCCGCATCTCGATCGGTACCGAGCATTGGCGCGATCTGCTGGACGAATTCACCCGCGCCCTGGCTTGATCCTTTCCTCGACGTGATCGAAAAACATGCCAGCCTCGAGGACGCGCTGCCGCATCTCGAAGCGCTTCTGAGCCGCTCAGGGGCCGGTCCCCGAGAGGCTGATGTTATACGGGCTGCTCGGATCGCTGCCGACGGTCACCGCCATGCTGGCGCTCTCCGCCGATCCGCCGCCAGTGGGCGTAAATCTCACCGCTATCGTGCAACTCGAGTTAGGCGTCGCCGTCGAACTGCAGGTTCCTCCGGTCACTGTGAAGTCGCTCTGGTTCGTCCCGCCGAAGCTCTCGCTTATCGGCAGCGAAAATTTCGACAAGTTGGTGACCGTCACGTTCTTCGTCTTCGATGTTATCTTCGATGTCAGGATGCCATACGCAAGCGCGGTCGGGGTGACCGTCGCCGGGATCGTCGCCCCGGTGCTGAGCGCAACCGTGTAGGGACTGAGCGGATCGGGACTGTCAGAGACCGACAGCGTCGCCGATTCCGTTCCCAGCGCCCCCGGCGTGAATGTCACGATTATCGTGCAAGCCGTCTGGGCGGCCAGAGTCGTGGTGCAGGTGCCGCCCGTAATCGAGAAGTCGGCGGCGTTGGTCCCACTGAAGCTTTCGCTAAGCGTCACCGGCTGGGTCTGATGATTCGTCACGCTGAAGGACTTCGCGCTCTTAACGCCGAACTTCACGCTCGCGAACACCAGGCTGGTCTGCGAAGTTGTCAGATCCACAATGCCGGTGCCGCTGAGCGTCACGTGCTGCGGGCTGCTGGCGGTGTTGTCGTTGACCGTCAGCGTTGCGCCATGCGCGCCCACCGCATTCGGCGTGAATGCGACCCCAAGCGTGCACGACGTCTGGGGCGCGACCGTCACGGGAATCGCACCGCACGTCCCAGTAACGCTTAAGGCATATTCAGAGTCGGACGGTGTCGCGTCCGAGATGACCAGGGGCGCGTGGCCGGTGTTCTTGACCGTCACGTTCTTGGTGATGGTGCCGCCGACCGGTTCGTTCCCGAATGCAAGCGATGCCGGCACTGATGCCACGGGCGTCGGCGTCGCGGTTGGTGTGGCCGTCTTCGTTGCCGTCGCCGTCTTCGTTGGCGTGGCCGTCCGGGTCGCAGTCGCGGTCGGTGTTGCCGTCGCAGTCGCGGTCTGAGTGGCCGTCGCTGAGGCTGTTGGCGTCGCAGTAGGCGTCGGCGAAGGTCCTCCGCTGCCGCCGAATGCGATTACGTTGGCCGAGTAGGCCGGAAAGCTGTGCGAAAACGTTGTCGACAGCCCCGTCACGGGACTGGTCGCGATATCGGCTGAGCCGACGCCCGTCTCTGCCGCGTTGTCTTGCGGGATGCCGTAGGAATACAAGGTGCCGGTGCTGCCCGGCGTCGCGCCGCTGATAGTGATGTTCGCGTTGAGTGCGTTGCTCGCGCTCTTGTTCACGACCAGCAGCGTCAACCCTCCGTTAGTCCGTTGGGCCGCACAGACACTAAGCAGCGGATAGTCGCTTGCAGAGCTGACTAGCCGGTCGCCGCCGCGGGCGAAGTGTTGCAGCAGCCTTTCGACGTAAAATGTTGGATAGCTGTCAGCCGGGCCGGCCGGGTCTGCGCTGTCAACGACGCCGTAGTCGCCGTATTGGCGCCATCCGTAGAGAGTCCGGGAATTATTGTTGCCGGTTTCCTGGCCGTTGCGCAGGTCCCACCAGACAACTGAGTTGAACTCGGTGTTCATCGCGGCGCAAATGCTGTCGGCCAGGAACAGCCCATTCACCAGGCTGGTCGTCTGCTTGCCGGGATTGGTAGAGACGGAGTTGTTCTCGGTGTTGTTCAGTTCGACGCTGGGAGCCACGGCGGCGCCAAGGTAGTCGTTCAACTGCTGGCGAAGATCGGCGGCGTCGGTGCTCCATGCACTATTGGAAAGCAGCAGTCCTTGATCGCTCTCATCACCCGGCGATTGCGCATAGCGATGGTAGATCAGGAAATCCGGGGTTACGCCCAGGCTGCGCATCGTCGCGAGCATCACGGGCGTCCAGCCATTGTGCGTTACTCCGGTGCGCGGATTGACCACCGGGTGATTGGTGTTGTTCGCGTAACTGTCCTCGCCGGCAACCGCCACGGCGCCGATTTTGATAGTCGGGTCCACCGCCTTCATCTGGATGTAGTATTGGAAGCGCTGCGCATAGGTGTAGGGATCATGTGGGACAGTGTTATTGTCAGTCTCCCATGAGCCGTAGCACTCGTTACCTATTTCCCAATACTTAAACCCGTAATGATTGGTGACATTGGATTCCTGCACCCACGCGGCAGCCTCCGCCGGCGTGCCCGATCCGTAGTTGGCGGTGACGAAGGCCTGCGCGCCGACGCTGGTAGCAACCTGGGCAAACATGTCGAATGACGTTGCCCATTGCCATGTGTTGCTGTCGGTAGTGTTGGTGGCCCAGTTGTAATCGTCGGCGAGCGAACCGCCCGGGAAGCGCAGCGCCCCGGCGCCCATCTCGGTCAGCAGGTTGGTCGTGACGCTCGTATCCAGCATCGAGTCCCACACCGCCGTGTTGATTCCGAAATGCCGCGCATCGACCACGCGCACCGCATCCGCCGCGTTCACCGTAACGTTCACCACACTCGGCGCCGGTTGCGCCGTAATCGAGATGGTGTCCACGTAAAACTTCGGCTGCGTCGTGCCGCTGCGGTCCTGGATCCAAAATCCGTCAAGGTTCGGTTGGCTCTCCACACCCAGCGAAGACAGCGGAATAGTGACTTGCTGCCAGCTGTTCGCCGCAAGGGGAGGCAGCGTCACCACGGTCTGCGCCGTGGCGTTGAGCGTCGCCTGGACTTGCAGCAACTGGCCGCCGGTCGAGCCTCCGTCGATCCAGAAAACCAAATTGGAGTAGAGGCTGGAATCGAAGGCGTCGTGATGCAGGTAGAGCGCCTGGTAGGGGCCCGCGCTGACACTGATCGAGTCGGCGCCGGATTGGACCGGCTGGGTATTGCTGAAATTCACCGTCGCCCAACTCCAGTCCTGCCAGCCGTTAACGAGCGCGTCGGTGTACACGGACTGGTCCGCCTGCGCATGCGCGACGGCGGGCAGCACGACGCCGCAAAGCATCAGCACCAAAATCACCACCCACGATCGTGCCAGCCGCAATGTCACAGTCCGCACCATATTTTTACAACATGTATATTAGCAAGGCGGCGGCGAATAAAACGTCTCGCTCATGTCTACGGCCCCCAAACCACGAGCGCAGCCCCGCGCCCCGGCTCGATCCGGCGCGGCGAAATTCCGGCTGATTTCCGAAAAAGGGAAGTTGTTTGCTGGGGTTTAGATGCGAATGTTTCACGTGGAACGTTTTTAGTTCAGCAGAACGAAACACGAATCGCCAAAAAAGGAGGAATCGAGCAGCCCGCCCCGCCCGAATCCGAACGGCCCCGGACCACCGCCGGGTGTGGTCCAGTGGAGACCATGGCCCCAAGGGTAGCTTCGTTCCGTCAAATTTTTTTCGGGAAGAGTCATGTCCGCGGAGTTGCGGCCGATGATTCCGGGCGGCTGCGCGCGGATCGCATCCGCTCAAGAGAATCGAGCGCCCGGTACAGGTTTCGCTTTACGGCTCCTTCGAAGCGGACGATTTTATCCACATCCAAATCGCTCGGAAGGACAAAGGCGTCGAGTCCGGCGCGCCGGAGCTTGCGAGCAGTGCGCCGGCGAATGCCGTAGTTGTCGTAGCCCATCGTGGCGAGCAGCGATTCGCTGGGCGTCTCAGTATCGGCGTGGCGGCGGGAAGCGTCCTCATCGAGCCAGGATTCGCGGCATTCGTAGCGCAGCAATCGGCGGATTCGCCAGCAGCATGCGGCGACCTCGTCGATCAGGATGCGCTCGCGGGCGGACTGCGGTTGGAACTCTTCGAGCAAAGCGTCGAGGAGCGAATTGAATTCCTCGGTGCGAACGGGGCCGTCGAGTACGGGGTTGACGACGTCGCAGGCGAAGAAACCGTGCTTGAGGGCGTTGAGACGCGCAACGGCCTTGCCTTCGGGCGTGCGCGGGCCGGTAGATTTCATCGCGTTGGCACGGCGCGCAAGCTGGCGCGGCGAAAGCGCGGGCAGTCCGCTGTCAGGCGCCCCCAAGGCCGGCGAGGGTAGAGCATGCTGATCGTTGTCCATTCAGTATGCGCAACACGCCGGGCGAGGCGGCGTCAGGCTGAACAGTTCATCCCTGAACTCGAAGAGAGGTTTGCATAACGTCCGGATGTGTTGTGGGCGGAGGCAGAATCCTGAATCGCGAGCGCCCGTGGGCACGGGAGGCCAGTATTAAGAAGGGAAAAACAGGGCGCGCTGTAATGTAATTGGACCCTCACCTTCGTCCTCTCCCTGTCAGGAGAGCTTTGCATAACCCAATGTTGGTGCTGGATCGATCCGCGCTGGAAGCGCGAGATCCTTCGCTGCGCTCAGGATGACACAAAAAAGCGAGCGGTCTCACGTGTCGTTCTGAGCGAAAACTGCTGTAGCGAAGAACCTCGACGGACGCTCCGGTGTCCGGCGCTGGTTACGCACAACTCACCGGTCGAGGCCGCGTCTCCAGCCAGGATCCGCTTTCCAAGTTGAGCTCTTCACTTTGCACCTCTGGCGACAGTAGCCTCCTCTTACTCGATGTTTTGATTCGGAGAATAATGGGGAAAACCTCTGAGGGATTTTATCTTGGCTAATTCTCGGTATGACCTTGTTGTGATCGGATCCGGGCCTGGCGGTTATGTTGCTGCTATTCGGGCTGCGCAGCTTAAGATGCGTGTCGCCGTCATCGAGCGGGACCGGGCTGGGGGTGTTTGCCTGAATTGGGGGTGTATTCCTTCCAAGGCGCTGCTCAACTCTGCCGGCGCGATGGACACTATTCGCGGGGCTTCGAAGGAGCACGGCATCGAGGTTGGCGAGGTTCGTTTCGATTTCAAGAAAGTGATCGCGCGGTCGCGGGCCGCCGCTGAGAAACTGTCCAAGGGCGTGCTTTACCTGCTCAAGAAAAACAAAATCGATTACTTCGAGGCTGATGCTACTGTTACCGGGCCGCATTCTGTTGCGCTCGCGCAGGTCGTAGGCAAGCCCGCGCCGGCGGGTTCAGCGCTCGAGGGCGAGAGGATTCTGATTGCGGCCGGGTCCGGCGAAAAACTGTTCCCGGGAATGAAGGTTGGCGACGGCATCGTCACCAGCAAGGAGGCGCTGGTGCTCGACACGATGCCCGCGAGCGTCGTCGTGATCGGCGCCGGCGCAATCGGACTCGAGTTCGGCTACTTCTACAGCGCGTTCGGCACGAAGGTTACGATCGTCGAGCTGGAAAAGCAGATGCTTCCCGGCTTCGACGCCGAAGTCGCCGAAGAATTGCGCCGCGCGTTCGTCAAGCGCGGCGTGACCGTGATGCTCGGGCATGGCTACAAGTCGATGGCGCGCAAGGGCAATCTCTGGTCGGTCGCGGTAACGGCCGATGGCGCCGAAAAATCTATCGACGCGGAAGTTGTGCTGATTGCCGTCGGCCGCACCCCGCTCAGCCAGAATATCGGACTCGAAAAACTTGGGGTCGAGCTCGAACGCGGCGGCTTCATTAAGGTGAACGACTCGTTCCAGACCAGCGTGCCGAGCATCTACTCGATCGGCGATGTGATCCGCCCGCCCCTGCTCGCGCATAAGGCCAGCGCCGAAGGTATCGCGGCGGTCGAAATCATGGCGGGGGTGCGCGAACCCGGTTTCGACCTGCTCGCGATCCCCGGATGCATCTACTGCGAGCCCGAAGTCGCGACGGTGGGACTCAGCGAAGCCGACGCCAAAGCGCGCGGCATCGAAGTGAAGGTCGGCAAGTTTCCGTTTCGCGCGATCGGCAAGGCGGTTGCGATTGGCGAGACCGCGGGCTTCGTGAAAATCGTCGCGACCAAACAGTACGGCGAAGTGATCGGATGCCAGATTGTCGGACACGGCGCCACCGACCTGATTTCCGAAGTCGTGCTCGGCAAAACGCTCGAGACCACCACCGCCGAAATCGGCAAGACCGCGCATCCGCATCCCACGATGTCCGAGGCGATCATGCAAGCGGCTTTGGCGGCAGACGGTGAAGCGATAGACTTCTGAATATGGGTCGAACACTCACCGTCGCCGATTTGGGCGTGCTCGACTACGACGCCGCGCTTGCGATGCAAACCGCGATGCTGGCGGCGCGGATCGACGGCGCGATAGGCGACACGCTCCTGATGATGGAGCATCCGCACGTTTTCACGCTCGGGCGCGGCGCGGACGAGCGCTTCATCGTCGACAATCCGGCGAGCGTGCCGATTCGGCGGGTTTCGCGCGGCGGGCAGGTAACCTATCACGGCCCCGGACAGCTGATCGGTTATCCGATTCTCAAACTCGAAGGGCGCGACCGCGACGTTACGAAGTATCTTCGAGGCCTCGAGGCGGCGATGATCGACGCGCTGGCAAAATTCGGTATCGACGCCGCCCGCCGCGACGCGATGACCGGCGTCTGGGTTGGGTCGCGCAAGATCGCGTCGATCGGCGTCGGCATCCGGCGCTGGACCACCTGGCACGGCTTCGCACTGAACGTATCCACCGATCTCAGCTTTTTCGATTCGATCGTGCCCTGCGGTATCGAGGGATGCCGCATGACTTCGATCTGCGAGCTGACGAATCGGGCAGTGTCGGTGAGCGAATTCGCCGAGGTGATGCGCGAGAGTTTTCGCGGTGTGTTCCGTTACGATGAAATTTTTTCAGTGGCGGCAGCGCGAATTGTGCCGACCGCTGAGTTTGTGGCTGGCGATGGTTGAACGAAAACATCCCGACTGGATTAAGGTTCGCGCACCGGTGTCGCCCGAGTACTTTCGCACCAAGGCGATCCTCGGCGGGCTCAAGCTGCATTCGGTCTGCCAGGAGGCGTGCTGCCCGAACATCGGCGAATGCTTTTCGCATCGCATCGCCACCTTCATCCTGATGGGCGACGTGTGCACGCGCAATTGTCCGTACTGCGCAGTCGCGCACGGCAAAGTTCGTCCGCTGGATTCCGATGAACCGCGGCGAATCGCGGAGGCGGTGGCGCGGCTTGGACTGCAACATGTCGTCGTCACCTCGGTCGATCGCGACGATCTGCCGGACGGCGGCGCGGCGCATTTCGCGGCGACGGCGCATGCAATCAAAGCGATGGCTGCGCCGGCGCGCGTCGAAGTGCTGGTGCCGGACTTCCAGGGATCGTTCGCCAGCGTCGAGACGGTGGTGCGGTCGCCAATCGATATCTACAACCACAATATCGAAACGGTGCCGAGTCTTTATCGCACGGTGCGGCCGGGCGGAAATTACGCTCGATCGCTTGACGTTATCCGCCATGCGAAAGACTCGGCGCGCCAGCTCGGCAAGCCGATGTTCACCAAGGCGGGCGTGATGCTCGGGCTTGGCGAGAGCAACAGCGAGCTGCTCGATGTGATCCGCGATTTGCGCAGGGTAGGGTGCGACATCCTGACGCTCGGGCAGTATCTGCGGCCGTCGGCGGAACACATTCCCGTCGCCAGGTACGTGCCGCCGGCGGAGTTCGCGGAGTTGAAGACGGCCGCGCTCGCGATGGGGTTCCATCACGTCGAGTCAGGGCCGTTGGTGCGCAGCTCGTACCACGCGTGGGAACAAGTGAACTAAAGAAGCCTGGCGCGCGGGCTTAAAAAGAGCAGCGCGCCGCGGAACATCAGTCCCGCGGCGCGCCAATCGTCAAATTACCTTTGATTTAATAACGAATCCGGGTCAGCTTACCACTGTTCCTCGTGGAGCTTCTTGACCTTGTTCACGCGCATCTGCAGGTACGCGTCCTGAACAGCGCCGTAGAGATCGATCGCATAGCGATCGGCTTCCTCGAACATGTTCAGATGCAGCGAGCGGTAGTTCACTGCTTCAGCCGCGCCCTCCCCGGTGGCCACCGTGATCGACACCCACCACGGAACGAAGTAGCTGATCGGATCCATCGCACCGTCGGCGACCAGGCCGACCGTGTCGCCAATCGTCGAAGGTCCCATCAACGGAAGCATCAAGTACGGACCGGTCGGGATGTCGTAGTAGCGAATGGTCAGACCGAAATCGTTGCGATGCTGCTTGAGCCCAAACAAAAGGTCGGCGGGATCGAAGAAGCCGGCCAATCCGAGCGTCGAGTTGATTCCAAAACGGGCGATTTCGCCGCCGGCCTCGGCCAGCTTGAGCTGAAACAGGTTGTTGGCGAAACGCGGGATGACATGGACGTTGTCAAAGAATCTGTCCACGCTCTCACGCACCGGCTGCGGCGTGATGGTGGCGTATCCGCTGGCTACAGGGCGCAGCACCCAATCGTCGAGCTTGAGGTTGAAGGTGAACATCGGCTCATTGAACGCCGCTATCGGATCGGCATAGCCGCCCTGATTGTTCTCGCCCGGTGGCTGAGTCGACGGATTGGCCGACGATTGGGCGGCCGGGTTCTGCGACACCGGAGCGGCGCCCTGGCTCAGAGCCGGGGTCGCAAACGAAACGACCGCAAGCAGGGACGATGCGAGCATCATCCAACGCGCGCTTGTCCTTTCGATTTGTTTCGAACCAGATGTCATTTGCCTCTCCATGGCGGTGTCGCCCTAAAATCTTCCTTTAGAGGGTACCTTTCCAGACTCAAGGAATCCATACTTGCTAGTGATTCGCGAGACTTGCCGCAAGGGCGGCCTGTTTACTCTTTAAGTCGCTAATCAGGGTGGCGTAGCCCTGATTGTTCATCACGCGATTAAACTGGTTGCGGTAATTCGCGATGATACTGATCGAGTCCACGGTCACATCGTAGATCTTCCAGGTAGCGCCCTCCTGCACGAGGCGGTAGTTCAAATGGATCGGGTCCTTGCCCTCCGGCTCCACGATATCGGTGTTGACCTCCGCATACTGGGGCCCGTCGGTCGTCATCCTGAGGAAGGCGACCTGCTGACCGCGGTAGTCGTTAACCTTGCTCAAGTAAGAATCCTCGATGAAAGCGACGAACGCTTTGGTGAACTCCTGCTGCTGATCGGGGGTGATCTGCTTCCAATGGTAGCCGAGCGCCGACTTCGCCATCTCGGTGAAATCGAAGGTTGCGGACACGATTTGGCGCAGCTTGTCCTGGCGCTGGGCCAGCGGAGTTTGATTGTCGCGGAGCACGTCCAGCGCCTGGTTGACGGTGGTCCGCACCACGGACATCGGATCGTCGGCCCGGGCGGCCGCCAAAAAGCGCGACGGTGCAAGGCTGACGACGAGCGCGGCCGTCACCGTGAGCATCGCGATCGCGCGCCGCGGCAGGATTCGCTGGATGGAAGTTGGCGTCATCATAAATTTCACCCGGTTATTTCCCCGATTTTCCAGGCTTCTGCTCCTTCTCTGAGTTTGAGGATTTATCCTTCGCGGAGTCACCACTGCTGCCACCGTTGTTGATCAACTGGCCAATTGCATCCTCAAGCACAAACGCGTCCTGCGTATGCATGATCGTATCGCCGTCCTTGAGCAATTTGTCGCTTGGACCCAGTTGAACCGTAATGTACTTGTCGCCGATTATTCCGCTGGTCTTGATCGACACGATTGCATCCTTGTCGATTGGCACGCCGTCGTCAACGCGTATCGCAATCCGCGCGCGCAGGTTCTTGAGCCCGATCTGCACAACCTTACCGACTTGCACACCCGCCAGTTGAACCTGATCTCCGGTTTTCAATCCCGAGATATTATCGAAACTTGCGTAGAGCGTGTAGCCCGGCTTGGGCAGCAGGGTGAGTTTGCCCAGCGACAGCGACAAAACCACCAGTGCGATGATACCGAGAATCGCGAAAATGCCGACGATAAGCTGCGTGGTTCGAGTTGCGTACATAGATCTTTGTTTCAGCCCGCAAGAGCTGTTTCATTCTCCTCGCCGGATGCTTTGCCCGCCAGAAACCGTTTGAAGACGTCGTCGTCGGCCGCCATCACCTGAGCCACCGTGCCATTGAGATGAGTGCGGCCATTATGGAGAAATGCGACGCGGTCGGAAACCTGGAAGACCGCCGGCACGTCATGACTGACCATCACGGCGGTCAGGTGAAAATTCTCCTGGGTGCGCCGGATAAGTTCGTGAATCGCGCCGGTCCGCGACGGATCGAGGCCGGTGGTCGGCTCGTCGAGCATGAGGATTTTCGGGCGCCGCACCAGTGCGCGCGCGAGCGCGGCGCGCTTCTGCATCCCGCCGCTCATCTGGGAGGGAAACTTGGCTTCCATCCCTTCCAGTCCAACCGCTTTGAGCGTTTCATGCACGCGCGCGGCGATCTCGGCACGAGTGAGCCTGGTTTTCTCGACCAGCGGGAACGCGACGTTGTCGAATATCGACATCGAGTCGAACAGTGCGCCGGCCTGAAAGAGCATCCCGAATTTTTCGCGCACCGCGTCCAGGCCGGTCTCGCCGAGTTTTGTCACTTCGACGTTGTCGATCACAATCGTGCCCGAGTCGGGCCGCAGCAGCAGGTTGATATGCTTGAGCAGAACGGTCTTGCCGGATCCGCTGGGGCCGACGATCGTCGTGATCTGGCCGGCGGGAAAGTCGAGCGTAACGCCGTCGAGGACCTGCTGGCGGCCGAAGCGGCGGCGAAGGTCGCGCACTTCGATTGCATTACCGGCGCTCGGCGCGTTGCGAATGTTCTGCGCATTGCCGTCGCCGTGGTTGATTTCAGTTTGGCTCATGGATCGTCGATCGCTACGGCGTTATCACAAAAGTATAGACGTAAGAAAATAGTCAAACGCAAGAATCAGGGCGCTGGACAGCACCACGGCTTCGGTGGTGGCACGGCTGACCCCGGTCGCCATCCGTTCGGCGTGATATCCCTTGTAGCAACAGATCCAGGTTACGACCACGCCGAAGATCAGGGCCTTGTAGATGCCGGTCATGATGTCGTGGCCGTCCATGTTGGCGGCGATACCGTTGAAGTACGCACCCGACGGCGCGCCCATCAAACCGACGCCGACCATGTAGCCGCCGAAGATTCCCACCACGTCGAAGGCCGCCGTCAGCAAGGGGAAACTGATCACGCCTGCGAGCACGCGCGGCGAGACCAGGTATTGGACCGGGTTGATCGCCATCACGGTGAGCGCGTCGATCTGTTCGGTGGATTGCATCGAGCCGAGCTCCGCCGCCATCGCGGAACCGGCGCGCGCCGCGATCATCAGGGCGGCCAGAACGGGTCCAAGCTCGCGCACCAGAACCAGGGCGACGACCGTGCCCAGCGCGCCGTCGGAGCCAAAGCGGCGCAGCGTGTTGTAGCCCTGCAGACCCAGCACCATCCCGGTGAAGCCGCCGATTAGAATGATGAGAAACAGCGAGTCGGCGCCGATCATTCGTATCTGCCGAATCCACAGCCGCGGCTTGAACGGCGGGACGAACACATAAAACGCGGCGTTCAGCAAAAAAAGCACAAACGCGCCGAGCTGGACAACGCTGTCGACCACCAGCGCGCCGAGCCGCCCAGTCATTTCCACGATCGCCTTCAGTCCGTTTTTCAATTTTTAGTGATGAGCAATCCCAAGCCGGGCCAACTGGTTTTGAGTATGCGTGGCGGACCCGGCGCGCTCGAACTCGGCGAGGTCCGCGATCACGTCGAGGTCCAGCGCGGGCCGCGCAAGCCGCAACACTCTAGCCCCAACGCCGGAGTTGCGGCAATCGTCAAGATGCCGCACCAGGCTCATTCGACCGAATCGAGTCGCCACCGCGCCGGCGGGTGAGCGGCAAATGATGTTGGTGCCGGAGAAGTCCCGCGAGGGCACCAGCACCACGCCGCGTTCGGGGGGCATCGCGGCAAACACTGCGTCTATATCTTCGGCCGCGATCAATGGGATGTCGGACAACACCGTGCAAACTGTTCGCGCACCATCGGCAATCAGCGCGGAGGTGGCAAGTCCGACGGCGGCGTTGAGGCCGCGCGGAAATTCCTCGTCGATGGTGAGTGCACCGGCAGAACGCGCCAGCGCGAGCAGGCCCGGGTCCGACGTCACCACGGCGACGTGGTCGGCGGCGGCTGCGCCAAGCGAGGCCGCCAGCACGTCGCGAAACATCGCTTGGGCCAACGCACGGCGCTCGCCGGGTGGCAGGACAGGCGCGAGCCGGGTCTTGGCGAATTCGAGTTGCTTGGCTGCGATTAGAATAAAGCGCACGGCGTATGTTTATAACCTAACAGGCCCGCGCATCCAACGGGAACTGCGACAGGGGCTGTAGTGCTTGACACTGTTTCCGCGCTCCCTTCAACATTGATGTGTAGATTTTTTCGTCGCTGGTCCGATCATTGCGCAATCGGAAGGCGCGCTCGTCTTGGAGGAAACCGCAGCAATGAACAGGAAGCGAAGCTTAACGACTCGGACCGGGGCGATGATCGTGGCCGGCGCGATGATCCTGATAGGGGCGGGATGCCATCACAAAACCGCCGAGGATTTTCTTGCCGAGGGCGACACGGATATGCAGGCGACGAAGCTCGCCGACGCGGAAAAGGCTTACCAGGAGGCGGTGAAGCTCGCGCCAAACGATCCGCGCACCCATATCGCGCTCGGAAATCTGTACATATTCGAGCACAAACCGGGCGACGCGCAAGTTGAATTCATGAAGGTCCTCGAGTTCGATCCTAAAAACGCGGCGACCCACGCCGCGCTCGGCAACCTTTATAGCGATCAGAACCAGCGCGGACTGGCCGAAAATCAGTACCGCGCCGCTGTAGCGCTCGAGCCGGACCGCCCCAACTACCATCTCGATCTGGGCGAGGTGCTCGGAAAGGAAGGCAAGGCCGCCGCGGCGGAGGATCAAATTCGCACCGCAATCGGGCTGAGCCCTAAGGACGCAAAGGCCCACCTGGCGCTGGCGAATCTGCTGGCAACGGACCGGGCTCGCGCGACCGAAGCCAACGCGGAGTTCGACGAGGTGCGAGCACTCGATGTCAAGCTGCTGCCTGCTCCCGCCGCGACGCCGGCTGCCAGTGCGGCGCCGGCGGGCGCCGCGGCGACGACCGCGTCGGGCGGCGCGCCGAAGATCAAGCCGCTCAACAAGCTTTTCCTGTTGACGAAAAATTCGCCGGTATATCAAAATCCCGACGAGACCAGTTCCACAATCGGCCACGTGCGCCGCAAGAAGTACGTTCACGTCACGGGAATCACCGGCAACTACCTTCAGATCAAACTCAGGAATGGCGCGATTGGCTTCATACCGGTGGCGGCCGCGGAGTAGATGCCACGCAGCGCGGGTGCCATTTTATACCTTCGAGGTGAGCGACGATGGCGAACAAAGATATCATCACGCGTGAAGTGAGCTATGCGGGCCGTGCGTGCGCGCTCAAGGCGTATGTCGCTGAGCCGGCGGGAGCCGAGCCATCGCCGGCGGCGATCGTAGTGCAGGAATGGTGGGGACTGAACGACCACATCCGCGACGTCACCCGGCGGCTGGCGCGCGAGGGTTACTTCGCGATCGCGCCGGACTTGTACTCGCGACAGGGCCATCGCGTCGCCACCGAGCCCAACGAGGCCGCGCAACTGATGGGCGGATTGAAGAAGGAAGACGGCATCGCGGATCTTCAGACGACGGTGGAATGGCTGCGCGCGCAGAAACGGACGCATTCAACCCGCGTCGGCATCACGGGATTTTGCATGGGCGGCAGCTACGCGATCCTGTTGCCATGCGAGAGCCGGGAAATCGCGGCCGCGGCGCCGTTCTATGGCGAAATACCGCCGGACGAAAAACTCAAGCATCTCGGCTGCCCGATCTTTTACGCATACGGCGAGAACGACGGATGGATCCAGCGCGGCGACGTCGATCGGCTGGCGGCGGCGCTGAAGAAATTCGACAAGCCGGGCGAGGTCAAGGTTTACGCGGGATGCTCGCATGGATTTTTCAACGACACCCGCGCCGACGTCCATCGCCCCGCCGAAGCAAAGGACGCGTGGGAGCGCACGCTCAAGCTGTTCGCCGCGAATCTGAAGGGGTGAAGCAGCCCAGGAACTGATCTCCGATCTCTGTCGGTGGATTGCGATTCGATCGGATCTGCAATCCCACTGACTCACACCCTACGCAAATGCCGCCTGCAGGAGGCGGCCATCCCCCGCGACGCGCCTCACTGAGCGCGCTGCAGTATGTTTAGGCACAATTTGTCACCCCACTTACTTCGCTATTGCGCGAGCACGACATTGCTTTCCATATCGCCCCGCGCTGGTTCGGATCGATTGCGCGGCGTCAAATGGAAAACAGCACGACCACGCAAAAACCGTCGCGAGTAATTTCCAAACTTCGTCTGAGCGCCATCGCGCTCGTATCCGTCGTCACGGTGTTCATGGTCACGATGCTGATAGCGGCGACCGGCGACAACATCGCGGACGCGGTGCTCGGACAAATCGACTTCTCGCACAACGGCATCAACAACACCGGCGCGGCGAGTCTCGAATCTCCAGGCCAGATGGCCATCGATCTGAGCGGCGGAACCGAGCATCTGTACATCGTGGACGGCAACAACAGCCGCATCCTCGGATGGAACGACGCCACCAGTTTCGTCAACGGCCAGAATGCAGACATCGAGATCGGCCAACCCGATTTTCGAACTACGCGCTGCAACAGCGGCACCGGCGGCGGCGACCTCGCGGGCCTGGGCCCAGATAGTCTGTGCCTGCCGGGCGGCGTCGCCGTGGACAGCGCGGGCAACCTCTACATCGCGGATACGCTCAACAGTCGAGTGCTCGAATACAATCAGCCGTTCACGCAGGGAATCAGTGTCGGCTTTGCGGCGAATGTTGTATTCGGACAGGGCGGCAGCTTCACGCAGACGACGTGCGCGCAAACGGCAGCCGGCCTGTGTTCTCCGCAGGGCGTCGCAACCGACTCGAGCAACAATCTTTACGTCGCCGACGCGGGCAATCATCGCGTGCTCGAATACAACGCCGGCTACAGACTGCGGACCTCGTCTTTGGACAAGGCGCGAGCGGCACCGACTTCACCGGCCATGCTTGCGACACCGGCAGCCCTTCGGCAGTTGGGATGTGCAACCCATTGTCGGTCGCCGTGGACGGGCCGGGAAATTTGTACGTCGGCGACGACGGCGATCATCGCGTGCTCGAATTCAATCAGCCGCTGGCGACGCCCGGCGCCGCCAACGTCACCACCGATCTGGTCTTCGGCCAGGGCTCGAGCGGAACCGATTTTACCGACTCCACTTGCTATGACGGCAATGGAGGCGATCCCGCGCCTAGCGCCACCGGCCTGTGCGACCTGAGCGGAATAGCTCTCGATAGCGCGGGCGATTTGTTCGTGACCGATATCACCAACAGTCGCGTGCTCGAATATCTGACCCCGCTCGCCGCCGGCGACGTGACCGCGGACGTCGTCTTCGGTCAGAACGGCAGCTTCACCACTGGCGTCTGCGGCGGCACCGCGGCCAGCGGGATCGCACCGAGTGGATCCGTCCTATGCCAGCCCGACGGAGTTGCGGTGGACGGTCCGGGAGATGTCTTCGTCGCCGACGCGTCAAACAGCCGCGTCCTCAAGTACACCAGTCCACTGTCGTCTCCGCCTTTTGCCAGCGCGGTGCTCGGACAGGCCGACTTGCTTCACAACGGAATCAACAATCCGACTGCGGCCGCGCTCCAGGCGCCGGAGGGAATCGCGATCGATCCCAGCGGCGGCTCGCCGTACCGCCTCTACGTCGCCGACTCGGTAAACAATCGCGTGCTCGGATGGGCCGACGCCGGCGCGTTCGCCAACGACGAACCCGCCACTCTCGTCATCGGGCAGCCTGATGCGCTCTCCATCGGCTGCAACGACGGCGGAATCGGACCGGCCAGCCTCTGCAATCCGGAGGACGTGGCAGTGGACGGTTCGGGTGATCTGTATGTGGCAGACGCCACCAATAATCGCGTGCTCGAATACACTACTCCATTTGACTTCGGCTCGCCGATCGTCGGACTGACCGCCAGTCAAGTGTTCGGACAAGACGGCAGCTTCACGACCACCGGATGCAACCTCGGCACGGGCACCATCAACGCCTCTACGATGTGCTTCCCCGAAGGTCTGACAGTCGATGCGTTGGGCGATCTGTACGTATCCGATACGAACAACAATCGCGTGCTCGAGTTCAACGCGGGCGATACGGTCGCCGACAACGTGTTCGGACAGAGCGGAATTTTCAGCACCGGGCTCTGCAACGGCGGCAGCGATCCGAGTGCGGACACGCTATGCGCTCCGCGCGGGCTGGTTATCGACCCGCATGGCGACCTGTTCGTCGCCGACGTGGACAACTCGCGAGTTCTCGAATTCAATCAACCGCTGGCCGCGCCGAATCTATTAACCGGCGCGGGTGACACGACCGCGGATCTGGTTTTCGGCCAGGGTGGGATGGGGACGAGTTTCGCGACCGGCTATGCGCGAGCGCGGCGGCGTCGCCCGCGCCGAGCGCCACCGGAATCTGCAATCCCGCCGGCATTAGCCTCGACAGTTCAGGAGACCTGATCGTCGCCGACCAGACCAACAATCGCGTGCTCGAATACAACCAGCCCCTGGCGACGGGCAACGTCACCGCCGACCAGGTCTTTGGACAAGGTGCGAGCGACACCGATTTCATCGACAGCGCCTGCGCCGACTCCGCCAACGGCAACCCCCCGCCAAGCGCAACGCGATGTGCCAGCCGGCCGGCGTTGCGATGGATCCGGTTGGCAACCTCTACACCGCGGACCAAGCGAACAATCGCGTGCTTCTTTTCAATGACCCGATGATACCATCTGCGACTCCAACGCCGACTGCCACTGCGACTGCAACAGCGACCGCGTCTGATACGCCGACTGCAACGCCGACCGATACTGCAACGGCAACTGCGACTCAGACCGCGACAGATACTGTCGCTGCAACGGCAACTGACACGCCAACCGCGACAGCCACAGCGACAGATACCGCAACGGCAACTGCGACCAGCACGGCGACTGCGACGGCAACCGATACCGCGACCAGTACTGGCACGCCGACTTCAACGGCTACTGCGACCAATACCGCAACTGGAACGGCGACTCCGACCGCGTCCACAACTGCCACTGCAACTCAGACCGCAACCGCCAGCGCGACTCAGACCGCGACCAGTACCGCGACGCCGACCGCAACTGCGACGGCTACGGCAACTGCGACGGCAACCGCCACGCCCACTGCAACTGCAACCGCGTCTAACACGCCGACATCAACGGCTACTGCGACAGCGACGGCTACTGCGACAGCAACGGCGACACCGACTGCGACCGCCACTGCGACTTCCACTCCTACTGCAACCGCGGTGCCTGCCACGCTTAAGGTCTCACCAAATTGGCTCAAGCTCGGCAAGGTCGTGTTCGGAAGAGGCGCCGTCAGCAAGCCCCGGCACGTCACGATCAAGAACAAGAGCAAGCACACGCCGGTCACGTTTTCGAGCATCGTCACCAGCGGCGATTTCGCGATGGTGAACGGCTGCAGGGCGACGATCAGACCCCAGTCCAAATGCTCGGTGACTATCCGGTTCTCGCCGACCGGCTACGGCTGGCACGGCGGCACGCTCACGATCAACAGCAACGCGAGTAACTCGCCGAATTCTGTCGTTCTGACCGGCACGGGCACGCACGCAAAGAAATAGCGGCGGCGCGACGAGCAACGAACAGTGATCAGCCCGCCAGGGCGACGGGATCCAGATGCGGACCGGCCAGATAGATGAGACGACCCTCGTCGGGCGCGCGCTCCCGGAGCCATCGTGCGACGATCGTCATAGCCTCCAACTCTCCGCGCTCGACGTATTTCAACTTGTATCGCTGGTAATTGCCCGCGACGAACGCCGCCACCTCGCCTGCGGCGTCTCCCGTCTCCAGATGGCGCGTCATCGCAAGCCGTCCCGACAGCACGACGTGCGCTGCGCGATCGGCCGCCTCGCCTGTCACGATCACGAGGTTGTTTTCCGTCACCACCTGGCTGAGACGGGTCGCGCGATGCGCCAGCGTGGTCAGCGCCTCAAGATGGTGGCGAAAGCGCGCCGCCTCCTCAAAGCGCATCGTGGCCGCGGCCTGGTCGCGCGCCTTGGCCAATTCACCCAGCAGCGGGCCGATCCGCCCGCGGAGAAAACCAACCGCGCGCCGAACCCGTTCCGCGTACCCTTCTGCGTCGATACTCAGGTTGCACGGCGCGGTGCAATGCCCCATCTGCCCATAGATGCACGGCGAAAAATCCTCGCTCGGCTCGAGCTTTCCGCCGCAGGTGCGAAGGCCGAGGATTCTCGCCAGCGCGCGAACTGAATGCTCGATGCTGCGGCGGCCGATGAACGGCCCCAGATGCATCACGCCGCGCCGCGCACTCATCTTTGTCGAGATCGTCACGCGCGGAAACTCGTCCATCATGTCGAGCTTGATGAAATACGCGGGCGCCGCCGATTTCAGCATCCGGTTGTACGGTGGTTTCAGCTCGCGGATGAGCCGCGCTTCGTCGAGCGCCGCCTCGAGCGGCGAGCGCGTCGGTCGCGTCTCGATTTTGTAAACGTGCGAGACCAGCTCCGCCGTCTTTGCCTTCACCGACGCCGTGAAGTATGAGCTCACCCGCTCCCGGAGCCGCCGCGCCTTGCCGATGTACAGCAAATCGCCGCGCTCATTGCGCATCATGTAAACGCCGGGCGCATGCGCAATAGCCGCGATTTCCTCCGGCGGCACGTGACGTTCGATTCTCCTGCCCGCAAGTCCGCGATGATGGTCGTCGAGCAGGCGATCCAGCCGCGTGATACCCATCCGCTCCGCCATCTCGAGAAAAATCGAGAGCAGCTCCGCGGCCATCCGCGCGTCGCCCAGTCCGCGATGCCGTCCTTCGAGCGAAAGCCCGAAATGCTCCGCGAGCAGATCGAGCCGGCGGCGCTTGAGCGACGGCATGAACCGGCGCGACATCCGGAGAGTGCATAGGACAGGGTTGGCGAGGCCAATTCCAAAGATGCGGCGGTATTCGAAGTCGAGAAATCCAAAATCGAAGGCCGCGTTGTGCGCGACCATCACCCGGTCCCCCATGAAATCGCGAAACGCGGGCAGCACATCCTCGATGGGCGGCGCCTCGCGAACCATCTCCGTCGTGATCGACGTGAGCCCCGTGATGAAGCGCGGGACGATGCCGCCATCCGGCCGCACCAGCGTCGCGAAAGTTTCGGTGAGCCGCCGCCCGACCATCCGGTATGCGCCGATCTCGATGATCGTGCCCGGGCCGGCGCGTCCGCCGGTGGTTTCCAGGTCGACCACCGTGAACTCGGCCTGGTCGAGCGCAACGCGGATGCGATCGCTCTGCGCAAGCCGCCACAGGGCAGTGTCGGCGTCGAAGATGAAATTCGGATCGCCGTCGAGTAGCTGGCGGACAATTCGCGCGCCGAGTTCAGGGTCCGAGCCGGCTCCGCTCAGCAGCAGCCCGACCAGCTCGCCCGCGTCGGCACCTGTCGGCCGCGAGCACAGAAACTGGTAGAGCTTCTGCTTGGCCGAGATGCCAAAATGACGCTGATTCGCGCCTGGGATTCCCGCTTCCTCCACCTGCCTATCCCTTCGTCCTTCCTTCGCTTTATCAGGGGCGCATCGTGACGGCAACGTCGCCGCAGCGCCCGGTACTGGTTCAGTTTGCCAACCTGACAAACTGAGCTACTGCCCGACATCGCGCAACGGTTCCGCTGTTTCCGCTCGCTCATGCGGTCTGCAAAGGTCAATAGAACGCGCCCCCACCGCGAAAGTCAGAGTGCGACGGGCGCCATTCTGACTGATCGAAAAGAGCTGGAAAGAGCAATTCATACCCTCCGTGGTGGTTTTGGGACGGCTCCGCTCTATGGCTAGTTTCGTTCCGTCAAAAACTATTTCTGCCAGACGCAGGGGTCGCCCGATTTCGAGTGAGCCGGGCGAGTACAGGACATCCTGGCGGTTGACCATAGCGTACGCATAGCACGCCAGATCCGGCGGGGGCAGGCTGGAATAGTTCATCCCCTTCATCGAAACCGAACCAGTGCCCTATGGCCCGCACCCAGTCGTCGCGTTACAATAAGAGGTCTGACAAGGAAGGTATTTGCCGATGGAACGCGTTGAATTGACCCGCGAGTGCGAAGGCGTCCGGATCCCGGCCGGAAACAAAATGATGCTGGCAAAGGGAACCGAGGCCTCTATCACGCAATCGCTCGGCGGAACCTTCACCTTGCAGATTCCCGCGTACGGCGGTCTGTTCCGCGTCGCGGGCAAGGACGCCGATGCGCTCGGCAAAAAGCCCGAAGATGCGGGCGCGGTGCCGGCGTCGGCCGGCGGCGATCTCGAAGCGATGGTCTGGGAGCAGCTCAAGACCTGCTTCGATCCCGAGATCCCGGTCAACATCGTTGACCTCGGCCTCGTCTATGGAATGGAAGTGAAGGACGGCGGCGACGGCGCCAAGAAAGTCGAAGTCAAGATGACGCTGACGGCGCAGGGATGCGGCATGGGCGCCTCGATCGCGACCGACGCGCGCTACAAAATCATGAGCATCCCGGGCGTGTCGGAGGCGGACGTCGATCTGGTGTGGGATCCGCCGTGGACCCCGCAGATGATTTCTCCCGAAGGCCGCGAGCGACTGGGCATCGACTGATCAACGCGCAGCAGCTTGTTGGGTCGCGCGCAACGCCCGATGCGTTGACACGCCCGGCTGCGTCCGATAATTGTTCTCGTTCGGCATAGCGATGTTTGCAATAGTAAAGACAGGCGGAAAACAGTACCGCGTTGGCGTCGGCGACCAGATAACGGTCGAGCGGCTCGCCGGCGAGGTTGGCGCGGCTATATCACTTGACAATGTGCTGGCGGTCGGCGGCGATGCGCCCAGGGTCGGCACCCCGGTCGTCGCGGGCGCGTCGGTGACGGCAAAAATCGTCCAGCAGCCGCGCGGCACCAAGATTATCGTGTTCAAGAAAAAGCGCCGCAAGAACTACCGCCGTAAACGGGGCCATCGGCAGGAACTGACCGTTCTCAAGATCGAGGAAATTTCCGCCGGCGCATAGACGCCAGCGCTAATCTTAATTGAACCGCGGCTCGGAAGGCCGCTCGACAAATTCAGGGAGACATCGCGTGGCGCACAAAAAAGGCCAAGGTTCGACGCGCAATGGCCGCGACAGTCCGGGCCAGCGCCGTGGTATCAAAATTTACGCGGGCCAGACCGTCAAGGCCGGCAATATCCTCATCCGCCAGCTCGGCACTCGCGTGCATCCGGGACGCAACGTCGGCTTGGGCCGCGACTATACGATTTACGCGCTCATCGATGGTGTGGTTAAGTACGAGCCGAAGGGTGAGAAGCGGCAAGTGAGCGTCGAGCCGCTGCCCGCCGCCGCCGAAACCGCTGGGGCGTCTGCTTAGGGACCGTCAGCCCGCAAGATTGAATCGAAGCCCCGCGGTGAGCCGTGGGGCTTTTTTTATTTACGCGACGAGCACCTTGTCCAAACGATTGCGGATAATGGCTTCGGCTTCGCGCACGATCCGCGCGACGAGATCGGCGCAGGACGGAATGTCGTGAATCAGGCCTTGGCTTTGGCCGGCCGTCCAGATGCCGGCGCCGATGTCGCCCTTATCCAACACGATGGCGCCGCGCGTTCCGGACACAAGATTCTCGATGTCTTCGAATTTGGCATTGCCGCGCCGCTCGATGGCAACGACTTCGTCACTGACCGCGTTTTTTACCACACGCGCCGTGTTGTGCAGGGTGCGGAAGATCAGGTTCGTGCTGCGCTCGTCATTCGCCACGATCGCTTCCTTTACCTTCTGATGGATCGGGGCTTCCTTCGTCGCCATGAAACGCGTGCCCATGTTGACACCGTCGCAACCCAGCGCCAGTGCCGCCACGAGGCCGCGCGCATCCGCAATGCCGCCGCTCCCAATAATCGGGACGGTGAGCTTGTCCGCCGTCGCCGCAAACAGGATCAGTCCGCCGACATCGTCTTCGCCCGGGTGGCCGGCGCATTCCAGCCCGTCGATCGACACGCAATCGACGCCGATGGCCTGCGCCTTCACGGCATGGCGCACGCTGGTGCATTTGTGGATCACCTTGACGCCCGCCGCCTTGAACGCCGGCAGATGGGGCTGCGGATTGTTGCCCGCGGTCTCTACGACCTTGACGCCGCTCTCGATGATCGCCTGGCGATATTCGTCGTAAGGAATCGGCGTGATGCTTGGCAGGATCGTCAGGTTCACGCCGAACGGCTTGTCGGTCATGTCGCGGCAACGTTTAACTTCCTTCGCCAGATTTTCCGGCTTTCCGGCCGAGTGCGCGGTGATGAAACCGAGCGCGCCGGCATTGGCGACGGCGGCAATCAAATCGGCCGTGCCCACTCGTGTCATGCCACCGCAAGTGATGGGCGCGGCAACGCCGAACATTTCCGTGAAGCGGGTTTTCAACATGGGTGTCTCCTCAGCCGGAATTTCTATTTTGAATCGTGATTGGCAGTAGCACCAACACCAGACGGCTTGCAAACGTGAAGTTCGAGATCGGTTTTGAGTGCAAGGCGCTTCTCACGGTACCGCAATGGGAGCAAGACTTGAGTCGAAGCTCCTCGGTATGCCATGGAGCTTTTCTTGTTTGCGCAACCTTAGCTGACGGGTGACGCGGACTTTCCCGCGACGGGAGTAATTTCAATGCGACTAGGTTTAATTTCCGGGTATTCGGGCGCCCAGATGGGCTTGCCGATGGACACCATCCTCGAAGCGGAACGCGTTGGGTTCGACTCCATGTGGACCGCCGAGGCTTACGGCTCCGACGCGATTACGCCGCTGGCCTGGATCGGCGCGCTGACCAAAAAAATCCGGCTCGGCACCGCTATCATGCAGATGCCGGCGCGAACTCCCGCCGCAACCGCCATGACCGCGATGACGCTGGACGCGCTGTCGGGCGGCCGCTTTATCCTCGGCATCGGGCCGTCGGGTCCGCAGGTCGTCGAGGGATGGCACGGCGTGCCGTACGGCAAGCCGCTGCAGCGCACCCGCGAGTACATCGAGATCGTGCGGACAATTCTCGCGCGCGAAGTACCCCTCGAGCATCACGGAAAGGAATTCGACATCCCATACACCGGTCCCGGCGCGTCCGGCCTTGGCAAGCCGCTCAAGAGCATCCTGCACGGGCGGGTGGACATACCGATCTACACTGCGTCGATCAGCCCCAAGGGAATCGCGCTCGCGGCGGAAATTGCCGACGGCGTGATTCCGGCCTGGATGAATCCGGAGCGATGGGACATCTATGACGCGCCGCTCAAGGATGGCTTTGCGAAAACCGGCGGCAAAAAGAGCCTCGAAAATTTCGACGTCGCGCCATTCGTCAGCTGCATCATGGGCTCGGATCTCGAGGGATGCCGGATGCCGGTGAAGTGGATGCTCGCACTGTACATCGGCGGGATGGGCGCGCGCGCGAAAAACTTCTACAACGACTACGCCAAGCGGCTCGGCTACGAAGATGTCGCGGTGAAAATCCAGGACCTGTACCTGGCCGGCAAGAAGACCGAGGCGATGGCGCTGGTGCCGGACAAGCTGGTCGATGAGGTCGCGCTGGTCGGCAGTCGCGAGCGAATCGCGGACCGGCTCAAGGCCTGGAAGGCGTCGCCCGTCAAGACGATGCTGATCGGCACCGGCGATATAAACGCAGTCCGAGCGCTGGCGGAGATTTGTTTCTAGGCGTGCAAAGCGGAGCGCGGGATCCGCGTAAAGCGATAGGTTGCGAAGAGAGAGGGGATCGTCCGTGCCGGTCCAGAAAAAAAGGCGCGTAGCCTATTCACGGCCTAGGTATGGCGGCAAAAAAGTTGAGGTCGTCGGGAACGGGCCTCAGATGGGCTATAGTGGTTAGGCCGCCATGCGATTTATTGATGAAGCCAGGGTATTCGTGCACGCCGGCAAGGGCGGCGACGGCGCCATCGCGTTTCTGCGCGAGAAATTCCGGCCGTTCGGCGGACCTGCGGGCGGCAACGGCGGGCGCGGCGGCAGCGTAATCTTCCAGGTCGATGAGGGCCTCTCGACGCTGCTCGATTTCAAATATCAGCCGCGTTTGATCGCGAAAGACGGCGAACCCGGCCGCGGCAAGGAACAATATGGCCACGGCGCCGACGACGTCGTGGTGCGAGTGCCGCCCGGGACAATCGTCTTCGACGAGGAAAGCGGGATGACGCTCGCGGACCTGGTGATGCCGGGCGACACGGCAATCATCGCGCAGGGCGGCGAGGGCGGCCGCGGCAACATGCACTTCGCGTCTTCGACGCGGCGTTCGCCGCGAATCGCGACTCCCGGAACCGCGGGCGAGCAGCGATGGATCCGGATGGAGCTGCGGCTGGTCGCGGAGGCCGGGCTGGTAGGACTCCCCAACGCGGGCAAGTCGACGTTGCTGGCGGCTCTAAGCGCGGCGCGCCCGAAGATCGCGTCCTACCCGTTCACGACGCTGGCGCCCAACATCGGCCGCGTGTCCATCTCCGGCGAGGAAAGTTTCACACTGGCCGATATCCCCGGGCTGATCGAAGGAGCGCATCGCGGGCTTGGACTCGGCATCCGTTTTTTGCGCCATCTGGCGCGCACGCGGCTCGTCGTTTACGTGCTCGACGGCGCGGACAACCCCGATGCCGCATTCGCGACCGTGCGCGGCGAGATAGCGGCGTTCGATCCCGCGCTGGCGGAGCGCCCGGCGATCGTCGCGCTCAACAAGATTGATCTGATCGCCGCCGACGAGGTACAGAAGACCGCGCGCAAGCTTCGCAAGCTCACCGGCCTCGAAGTATTCCCGATTTCGGCGGACAAGAGCGAAAATCTGGCGCCGTTGGTCGCGGCGATCGCGCGGATGCTTCATACGATGGATCAGCCGGCCGCATGTCCCAGCTGAACTACAAGGAATCGACGGTCGCGCGCGCGCGGCGGATCGTGATCAAGGTCGGGAGCGCCGTGTTGTCCGACGCCGAAGGACTGCGCGTCGATGTGATCGAGCAGCTCGCGGCGCAGATCGAGTCGGCGGTGCGGGCCGGCTATAAAATCGTGATCGTCACGTCGGGCGCAGTGGCGGCCGGACGCGCGCGACTCTCGAAACTTCACGGCGCAACCATCGCGGCGCGGCAAGCCGCCGCCGCCACCGGGCAAATCGAGCTGATGTCGGCGTGGGCGCGCGCATTCGGCATCCACGATCGGACCGTCGCGCAGATTTTGCTCACCCATCAGGACTTGGCGGAACGCCGGCGCCGTCAGAATGCGAATCAAACCATTTCTGAATTACTTGGCGCGGGCGTGATTCCAATCGTCAACGAGAACGACACAGTCGCGGTCGAGGAAATACGGCTGGGCGACAACGACGTGCTGTCGTCGCTGGTCGCGAGCCTCGTGCAGGCGCAGCTCTTGATTATTTTGAGCGACGTGGATGGCGTTCTGACTGCCGACCCTCGCGAGCGTAGCGACGCGCGGTTGATTCCCGTGATCAACGATCCGGAGGCCGGGATGCGCGGGCTGGTGGCCGAGAATGCGGGTCCGCTGGGGAGCGGCGGGATGGCGACCAAGTTGAAGGCGGCGCGGCAGGCGGCGCAGGCCGGAATCGCCGTGATAATCGCGCGCGGGCGCGAAGCCGGCATCGTCACAATCGCGCTGGACCCGGCGCGCGAGGCGGGCACGCTGATCGTGCCGGCTGGCGTGCGGCTCAAGAGCCGAAAGCATTGGATAGCGTTCGCGCTGCGGCCGGCGGGCTCAATCGCGGTCGATAAGGGCGCGGCCGATGCGCTCTGCAACCGGGGGCGTTCTCTTCTGCCCTCGGGCGTGCGGGAGGTGCGGGGAGACTTCGGCGGCGGCGATTGCGTGAGCCTGCTCGATCCCGACGGAGTCGAGTTCGGGCGCGGACTGGTGAACTATCCAGCGTCCGACGTGATGAAAGTGGCCGGGCGCCGTTCGACTGAAATCCCGACTCTGCTCGGCTACAAGGTGGCCGACGAGATTATCCATCGCGACAACTTCGTGCTCATCAAGGAGATCGCGTAGGGAGGGGGAACCACTTTATTGAATGCGGAACCCACCGTGGGTTCCGCACCTCCTTGGGCAGGGGTTACCCCTGCACCCGATGCTAGGAAAAGATGCGGGACTTCGTCCCTGTTAGAAGGATGGGGGCGGAAGGCGCGCAGTTTATTTGAGTGGGTTCGGGATATATTCTCGAAGATGGATGGGTATTGAAGCGGACACTGTTACCGCGCTCGGGCGGGCGCGGGCGGCGGCGCCGGGGATGGCGCTGGCCACCACGGCGGAGAAAAACGATTTTCTACGCCGGTTGGCGATCTCGATTCGCGATTCACGCGCGGAAATTATCCGCGCCAACGCAATCGACCTGGAGCGCGCGCGCAAGAGCGGACGCGGCGGAGCGTTCGTCGAGCGGCTGACGCTCGACGACAAGCGAATCGAAGCGATGGCCGCGGGCGTGCTTCAAGTCGAGGCGCTCGACGATCCGGTCGGGGCTGCGATCGAGAAGTGGACGCGGCCCAACGGGCTGAAGATCGAAAAGCGGCGTGTGCCGATCGGCGTGATCGCAATCATTTACGAATCTCGGCCCAACGTCACGGTGGATGCGGCCGCGCTGACGCTGAAAGCCGGCAACGCGGCGGTGTTGCGGGGCGGCAGCGAAGCGCTAAGCAGCAACGGATTTCTGGCCGGTTTGATCTCGCAAGCGTTGAAGGACGCGGGGCTGAATCCCGACGCGGCGACCTTTATCCGCGATCCGGATCGCGAAGTAATCCAGATAATGAAGCGCAGCCGCGAGTTGATCGACCTGATAATCCCGCGCGGCGGCAAGTCGTTGAAGGAGGCGCTGGAAGGCTCGGCGGTTGCGCTGCTGCCGCATTTTGACGGTATCTGCCACACCTACGTCGATTCCGCGGCCGATCTGAAGATGGCCGAGGAAATCTGCATGAACGCGAAATGCTCGCGGCCATCGGTCTGCAATTCGATGGAGACGCTGCTGGTGCATCGCGGGGTCGCGGAAAAATTTCTGCCCGCGCTCGCCGCGCGGATGACGGCGGCGGGCGTCGAAATTCGCGGCGATGAGCGGACGCGAAAAATCGTTCCCGCGGCGCGCGCGGCGACGGACGAAGATTGGGACACGGAATATCTGGACCTGATACTGGCGGTGAAAGTGGTGGATTCGGTTGACGAGGCGATTGCGTTTATCGCGCGTCACGGGTCTCATCTTGCGGACGCGATCGTCACCAGCGACACGGAAGCAGCGGCGCGCTTTGAACGCGAGGTCGATTCGGCTACGGTTTACGTCAATGCGTCAACGCGTTTCACCGACGGTTTCGAATTCGGATTCGGCGCAGAGACCGGGATCTCGACGAATCGGCTGCACGCGCGCGGACCGATGGGACTCAACGAGTTGACCACCTACAAGTACGTCGTTGGCGGGACCGGACAAGTTCGCGCCTGAGCCGCGAAGCTGAAATCGCATGCGGGTAGGATTGTTCGGCGGCACTTTCAATCCGATTCATCTCGGGCATCTGCGCGCGGCCGAGGAAGTCCGCGAGGCAATCCGGCTCGACCTGGTATATTTTATTCCGGCCGCGTCGCCGCCGCATAAGGCGAAGAGCGAATTGGCGCCCGCGGAGCATCGGCTCGCGATGGTTCGGCTGGCGACCAAGGGCAACCGGCATTTCATGGCGTCGGACGTGGAGATTCGGCGGCCCGGGCACTCGTACACGATCGACACGGTGCGCTACTTCCTGGCGACGCTGCGCCAGCCGGCGACGCTGTACCTGCTGATGGGCGCGGATCAGTTTGCCGAGCTGGAATCATGGAAGGAGCCGGACGAACTGGCGCGCCTGTGCAACTTTGCCGTTCATACAAGGTTAACCGAAGGCGAGGCGGGTCCGCCGCGAATTTCAGTTGCCGCGCTCAAACGATTTGGCTACACTCAGGCAGACGATCACTACGTGCATTCGAGCGGACAAACGCTATCTTTCGTCGAAACCACGTTCCTGCCCATTTCAGCGACTGAAATTCGCGGCAAACTGCAACACGGTGAATCGATCAGGTATCTGGTGCCGATCGACGTCGTCGATTACATTCAGTACCACGCGCTCTATTGAGGTTCGCTCTGCTTAAACTTTCGCGTTCATTCCGATCGAACCAGCCACAAGCGGCGAGTAAGTTGCCGCGTCGCGGAAACATTTCTTGAGGGCGCTGAAGAAGGCATACGCCGCCGCCGAAGCGGCGCTGGAAAAAAAGGCCTACGACCTGGTGGTGCTCGAAGTCGAGCATCTGAAGTCAGTCGCGGATTATTTTCTGGTGGCGACCGGGCGCTCCGACGTGCAGGTGCAGGCGATCGCGCGCGGGATCGAGGACGCGATGGGCAAGGCGGGACAGCAGGCGCTGGCGGTCGAAGGGATGCATCATGCGCACTGGGTGGTGCTCGACTATGACGACGTTGTTATCCACCTGTTCTACGAACCGGCGCGGGAGTTCTATCGGCTCGAGACCAACTGGATCGACGCGCACGAAGTGAAGTTGCCGGAGCCGATTCGGACGCAGGCCGAGGGCTTGCGCATCCGGGCGATCGGATGAGAGCCGGCGCGCGCGGGGTTTTTTAGTCAGGCCTCGCGAATCACGTGCGAGATCCAGACCAGTATGACGGCGCCGATGGTCGCGACGACGATCGCACCGATCATGCCGTTGGGTGAGCCGAAAATAAATCCGCCGATGAGGCCTCCGAGCAGACCGAGCACGAGGTCGCCGAGCAATCCGAAGCCTTCGCCGCGGATGAGCTTGCCGGCGAGCCATCCCGCGATTATTCCGACTATGATCGCACCAATCATTTTGGGGACCTCATTTTCGTTGTCGCGATGAGCTCAACGATTGAGCGCGCTCGCTACTTTTTTTGTTCCATCGGAACGCCGCAGCACTTGAGCTGTCCGGAGCCGCCCTTGGTGACGATAACCTGGGATTTGCAATTGCCGCAGATGTAAACTTTGCCGAGCTGATTTGCCATTCGTGGATCCTGATCCTTTCGGACGATTTTTTCTTAAAACCTTGCGTCGAACATTCACGCGCCTCTGAACAGCGGTTTGCGCTTCTCAAGAAAGGCACGAACGCCTTCGGCACGGTCGGAAGTCGTTTGTAGCAGGGCGTATAGATCCTCCTCAAGCCTTATGCCCTGCTCCAATGTCATGTCGTAACCCTTGAGCACGGCGTCCTTGACCAGCCGCGCGGCGAGCGGGGCGCGGCTCAGGATGGCCTCGGCGACGCGACCGCTTAAGGCGGCGAGCTCGATCCGGCTGTCGGCGAGATAAGCGACGAGGCCGATGCGCATCGCCTCGTCGGCTCCCAGAGCCGTCCCGGTGAGCATCATGCGCAGAGCGTTGCCGGCGCCGACGAGCCGCGGGAGTCGCTGGGTCGCGCCGAAGTGGGGCATCGCGCCGCGCTTCATCTGCGTGATCGCGAATCGAGCCGAGGAAATGGCGGCCCGAATGTCGGCGGCCATGGCAAGTTCCAATCCTTCATCGAATGTGTCGCCGTTGATGATTGCAACGGTGGGCTTGGAGAGCACCGCGAGCGATTCGACCAGGCGCGGATCCACGCCGTTGTCGAAACCGGTGCAGAACACGGAGCCGGCGCCGGTGATGGCGAGCATGCGGGCGTCGTCGTCGTCCTCGACGTGCTCGATCAGCTCCAGCATCCGCACCGCCATCGCGGGCGTGAGCCGGGCGCGCGGACCGGCGTAGCGAAGCGTCGCGCTGACGCATCCGCTCGCGAAGGCAACCTCGATTACGCCGGCGGCAGGGTGGCGCGCGGCGCGGGTTCGGGTTCTCTTAGCGGGGCGCGGCGTCAGACGTCTCCAGCGGGCGCGCGCAGATCTTTGCGCAGGACTTTGCCGAGCGAATTTTTGGGCAGCGCGTCGATGAACTCGATATGCTCGGGACGCTTGAAGCTGGCGAGTCGCGAGCGGCAGAACTCGGCGAGCTCTTGCTCGGTCGCCTTTTTTCCCTTGCGCACAACGATGAAGGCCTTGACGGTCTGCCCCCACTCGACGGAGGGCACGCCGATAACGGCGCATTCATCGACGGCCGGATGGCTCATGAGGACGGTTTCGATTTCCGCGGGAGCAATATTTTCGCCGCCGCGGATGATCATGTCGTCCTTGCGGCCGGCGAAGAACACGTAGCCGTCGCTGTCGAGCCATCCGAGATCGCCCGTGGCGCGCCATCCGTCGAGCAATCGCGCGTTGTCGTCGCGGCCGGCGTAGCCCTTCATGATTCGCGGGGTGCGGATGATTATTTCGCCGACCTGGCCGGCGGGGAGAAAGTTACCGTCCTCGTCGCGGACGCGAATCTCGACATCGGGGAGAGGCAAGCCTACCGAATTGAGGCGTTTGAGTTTGATCTCGATCTGCTCGGGCGTGCCCTCGATTCTATGATCGTCGGGGCCGAGCACGGTCAGCGATGAAGTCGTTTCAGTCTGTCCGTACGCGTTCACGAAGCCGACTTGTTTGGGGAAGACTTCAATCGCGCGGCGAATTACCTGCACCGGCATCGCCGCGCCGCCGTAGGCGAGGTTGGTCAGGCTGGAGAGATCGGAGTTCGCAAATGACGGCTCGTCGATGATCTGCTTCATCATCGTGGGCACGACGAAGGCATGCGTGACGCGCTCGCGCTGGACGAGATCGAGCCACGCGCGGGCGTCGAATTGCGGCATCACGATCATCTTGCGGCCGGTCCAGATGTTGGTCATGTACGCGGTCGTTCCGGCGATGTGATAAAACGGCACGCACAGCAGCGCGACGCCGCGATCGGTGCCGTCGGCCATCTCGACGTTGGCGGTCACGTAGGCGGTGAAATCGCGAAAGCGCAACTGCACACCCTTGGGCAGTGAGGTGGTGCCGCTGGTGTACATCAGGATCGAAATATCTTCGTCTTCGACTTCAGCTTCGGATTCATCGGGCGCAGTCTTGGCGATCAGATCGGCGAGCCGCGGCAATTCGCGGGCAGCGTCGCCGATCGCGACAATCCTGCTCGCGCTGAGCCGGGACTGAATTTTGCTTATCAGCTCGAGGTAGCGATCGCCGACCAGCAACGCCTTCGCCTGTGCGGTGTTGATCATGTATTCGAGCTCGGCATCCTTGGCGCGATAGTTGAGCGGCAGGAATATGAGCCCGGCCTTGGCGGCAGCGTAGTAGCATTCGATGTAGAGATCGGAATTGGTGTCGAGCAGGGCAACGACGTCGCCATGCGCCAAACCGAATTGTTTGAAGACCGCGCACAGGCGCGCGACCTGGTCGTTCAGATCCGCGTAAGTAAGGCGTCGCGCGCCGAAGACCAGGATTTCCTGGTCGGGCACGATCGACGATGGGATCGTGACGAAGTTAACCGTGTTCACAGCGCGCGATTCCTCCCAGCCGGCAAATGCAAATCAGACATTGGTAATCAGCGCGAGGCGCTTCCAAAGCCGGCGTTCGAGTTCGAGTCCCTGTCGAAGCGGCAAATCGAGGCCTCCCCAGACCGCCAGCTTAAGTATCGCGGACCGCTCGCGGGCGACGCGTCCAACGGCGCGGGCGATCGAGAGCGCGCGGCGATCCAAATCCGCCAAGGGAACCACTTCGGCGACCAAACCTACAAGTAGCGCGTCTTGGGCGTCAATCCAACGGCCGGTGAGGCAAAGGTCGAGGGCGCGGCCCAGGCCGATGCGGCGCGCTGCCGTCTGGGTGCCGGCGACGCCGGGAATCATGCCGGCGCCAGTCTCGGGCAGGCAAAGGCGGGTGTCGTCGGCTGCGATTGCGAGGTCGCACAGCAGCGCCATCTCGAGTCCGCCGCCGACCGTGTAGCCGTGGATGGCCGCGATGCTTGGGATAGGCAGCGCGCGAAGCATCCCCCACACGTCGCGGCGAAAGCGGACCCATCGCGCGACGATCGGCGAGGGCGCCATCCCGAACTCGGCAAGATCGCCACCGGTCGAGAAGGCCTGACCGGCGCCCCGCAAGACCATCGCGCGAACGTCGCGGTCGTCGTGGATGGCGGCGAGGACCTGAAACAGATCATCGCGCATCGCCATGTTGTAAGCGTTGAATTGGTCGGGACGATTGAGTGTGACCCACGCGACGGGCCCGCGCTTGCTGTAGAGAACCGCGCTCGAACCGCTCGATGGCATCATCCGGAACGCAGGTCGGCGCTGTCGCTGCTGGCGATGGCGGGACGGCCGCGCTCGTAAACCACGCGGCCGCCGACGATTGTTATATCGACGGCGAGGTTCATCAGATCGGCGGGCTCGATCGAGAACGGGTCGCGCGGCAACACGATAAGATCGGCAAGACGGTCGGGCTCGATGGCGCCGGCCTCGAGCCGGGCGAGGAGCGCAGCGTCGATCGTGAAAAGCGCGAAGGCCTCGTGGACGGGGAGCGCTTCGGCGGGTGCGAGCTCGACGCCGTCGATGGTGGTGCGGGAAACCGCGGCCGCAATCGCCGCGAGCGGCTTGGCAGGTGTGACCGGGGCGTCGGTGGCGCCGACCAGATGAACACCAGCGGCCTTGAGGCTTCGTGCGCGGTAGAGATGCGCGACGAGGCCGGGCTCCGCGGCGTACTTGGGACCGCGGAAGTGGATGAAGCCGGGGTTGGTGACGACCCACACGCCGAGCGCCATGAGCCGGTCTATGTAGTTGGGCGTAATCAGCCCGCCGTGTTCGATGCGAAACCGCGCAATGGCGCGTTCGCCGGCGAAACCCGCCCTGGCGGCTTCGATCGCGGCGACCGCCTCTTCCAATTCTTCCATTTCGGTCGCATGAAAGGCGCAATCGAGGCCGCGATCGAGCGCGTGGAGCACGGGGCGCGCGAGCCCGGCAGGGTCGTACTGATAGCCGGGCATGAACTTGACGGCGGCCAACGAGATTCCAGCGGCGCGGGCCAGTTGTTCGCATCGATCGACGGCGTCGAGATGCTGCCCGCCGATCATCACGCCGACGCGTTGGCATATCGCGCCCGAATCCGCCAGCTTGGCGAACAGTTCGACTTCGACGGGGCCGTTGCGCGTGGTTGCGTCGGTGAACGTGGTCACTCCCGCGGCGGCCAGTTCGCGGCTCATGATGCGCGCGCGTGATTCCGATTCCGCGGCGGTCACGAGCGGGAGATGATTAGACAGCCACGTTTCCATCCCGACTACGAGGCCGGTGAGCTTGCCGGCGGCGTCGCGAATCATGTTGGCGCCCAGCGGCGGAGTGAAGCCGGGAGCCTCGAGGCCCAGCACCGCGATGGCGCGCGAGTTGAGCCAGGTCGCGTGCAACGTCTGATGGCGCAAGCGCAGCGGATTCTTGGGGATCGACTGATCGAGCTCGGCGCGCGTGGGCCCGCGCTTTTCGAGCATCAGCGCTTCGTCGCATCCGAACGCGCGCAGCCAGTTGCCGGGCGGAGTCTTGCCGCCGGCAAGCCGCAGATCGCCCAGCAGATCGCCCACCGTGCGGCATCGCTGAACCGAGATTCCGGTGGCAGCGGCAGCAGCTTGCAGGAAATGGAGGTGCGAATCGATGAAGCCGGGAGCGACGGCGCGGCCCGCGAGTTTGATCAAATGAGTTCGCGGACCGACCAGCGGCTTCAGTTCCGCAAACGAACCGTGCGCGGCGATCAAGCCGCCAGAGATGGCAACCGAGTCGCTACCGGGGTGGCCGAGGACCAGACCCTCGTGAAGAACCAGGTCGGCTTTCGCGGGCGCGACTACCACTTTGGAACGCATGCCTTCGTCGCCTGCGACCGAGCGCGGCGGCGTACGGACGTTCTAGTCGGAACTTGGAAGCGGCTTGGCTTCCTTGATCTTCATCTCGACCTCGCAACACTCGAGGCCGCCGGGGCCGGCCTTGTTGCAGAGCACCTCAGTGCCGCACTTTTCGCACAGGTAACGCTTACCGAGCACGTTAGCCATCGCAATCCTCTCGTTGAACCAGGGCCGTGCGGGCCCTCATGGTAAATTTAAAGTATCGCTTCAACTCTTTAACTCTGCGCGAACGGCAAATCAGTCACGATCGCGGCACCGTCTCCGCCAATCTTCAACTCAACCCCGGGCGTCCATGCGCTGCGGTGCAAAATCGCAAGCCCGATCGCGCCCAAGCGCGGCGAGCGCACGGCACTGGTCACACGGCCGACTTCGATCCCGGCCAGATTGACGACCGCGCCGACGGGTGGCACATGCGCACCGATAAACTTAAGTCCGAACATCCGTTTTTTCAAACCGCCGCGCGCGGTCGCCCGCTCGATAGTTTCCTGCCCGAGGTAGCATCCTTTGGAGAACGAGATTGCACGATCGAGCCGCGCCTCGAGTGCGATCGTATTGTCAGTGGTATCGACACCGATGAGTGCGATGCCGTTCTCGACGCGGATAGTTTCGAGCGGGCTCGAATCGACGCGGCGCGCATGCGGCGCTTTGGCAAGTATGTTGGCGATGGTCGAATCGATCGAATCGCGCGAAGCGATTACAGATACAGCGGATCCGCCGTAACGAGGCAAGTTGCCGATTAGCGAGCTGCCGGCTTCGATGAAGCGCCAAGGGGGCAGGGACGCATCCACTTCAGCGGAGCAGGCCGCGCCGCGGGCGGCAGGTCCCTCGACGTCGATCAGGGCAAGCTCGCCCAGCTCTTCGAATTCGACATCGTCGGCGACCAGCAGGCGCTCAAGATGCGTCCGCGTGCGCGTCCACGCATCGGAGTCGATATCGAGCACGAGCGCATCGCCGGTCACCCAGATGAACGCGTCGGCGATCACGTGCGCGTGCTCGGTCAGAAACATCGCGGGCAGGATGGAACCGGGGCGGGCGCCGGTTACGTCGGCGGTGCACATGCCGTGGAAGAACGAGGCGCGATCGTCGCCGGTCACGCGCACGACGATTCGGCCGTCGAGGACGAGCACGCCCGCTGCGCTTATGACCGCATCGTAAGCCGATTCGAAGGCGGCCTCGGCGGATGCGGGAGGGCCGGGACGATCGGTTATTTCGAGATGTGCCACTACCTTATGACGATACTCGAAAGCGGCGGCATTGCGTACATGTTGAATTCCCTCGCCCGTATGTCGGGAGAGGGTTAGGGTGAGGGACATTTGTGCGGCGCGGTTGTCTGGTGCGCCGCACATTCGGAATCACAGCAAATTAGGTCCCTCACCCGACGCTCGACGATTCGCGTCGGCCTCTCCCGATACAGGGCGAGGCAATTCATTAGGAGAAGAATTTCGGGATTTAGCGCGCCTTCAGAATGACGCGCGGGGCTTCGATTGCTTGCGCGCGCGGCGGCTATCGCGTTATGCCGCGTGGGACGCTAGACAATAGCCCGTGCAGGGGGAGCGAATGGCCACACTGGAAGAACTGGCGCGGAAAAAGTTCCCGGACCGGCCCTTGTCCGCGGCGGAGGAAAGGGTGGTGCGGAACGCGCCCGTTGGGAGCGTCGCGGATTGCCGCGGTCTCGGCGGAGGCAGCGACCCCGAGAAGGCCGGCGGAACGGGCGAGACGCCCGACGAAAAATGGCCGGAAACGCGCAACGTCCGCGCCGCTCTGATCCGCTGGTTCTGCATCGATCGTGAGGCCCGCGAGCAGGTCGATCCGCATGGCATCCAGATTCGGGGCGCCAGGATAACGGGCGATCTCGACCTCAGCTTTACAAACGTACCCTTTTCTCTTGCCCTATTCAGATGCCGCTTGGAACAGGACCTTGACCTGAAATGGGCGAAGATGCCCCTGCTAAATCTGAACGGCAGTCGGACCGGGACGATCTTTGCCGATGGGCTTAAGTTGGAGGGCAGCCTCTTTCTGAAAAACGGGTTTCATGCCGAGGGTGAGGTGCGACTGCTCGGCGCGACCATCGGGGGCGATCTGGCTGCGACGGGCGGAACATTCAAGAATCCGAACGGGTACGCCCTGTTCGCCGACGGCGTCAGGGTGACGGGCAGCGTTTTCCTGACGAACGGATTCAGCGCCGAGGGCACGGTGCGGCTGCTCGGCGCGACCGTCGGCGGCGATCTAACTGCGCGAGGCGGAAAATTCAAAAATCCGGGGGGAGACGCCCTGAGCGCCGCCAATATCAACGTGCATGGCAACGTCTTCCTGCTCGACAAATTCGTTGCCGAGGGCAAGGTGCGGCTGCTCGGCGCACAAATCAAGGGGCAACTGGAGATCGATGACGCCTGGCTGGACGAAGTAAATCTCCAGAGCGCCCATATTACAGGGTCATTCTTTTGGCAAAACATCAAGAGGGATCACCAGGATCACAAGGAACGCCATCCGGACTTTCCAAACAAGGAATGGAAACCATCCTTGGACTTGACCAATACGAAGATGGGGTCGTTGGTGGATCAGGAGACCAGCTGGCCTGAGCAGGGACGGTTGATTCTCGATGGCTTTGTCTATGACCGAATAGTCGCAGGACGGACCGACCTGGAAGCACCGACCGATGCGAGAGTTCCGATCGATGCGACGGCGCGGCTCAGGTGGTTGCACTTGCAGCCGGACGAACTCGGGTATCGCCCGCAGCCCTACGAGCAGTTAATCGCCGTCCTGCGTCGGATGGGCCATGAGCATCAGGTCGCGGAAGTTGCCATCGCCAAGCAGAAGGACCTGCGCAAGCACAGCCGTCTCGGATGGTGGGGCAAGTTCCGAAGTTGGGTTCTGTATCATGCCGTTCGTTACGGCTACGAACCCTCGCGGGCGTTCAGATGGATCGGGACAGTGGTGTTCGCAGGAACCCTCGTGTTTTTGCTCGCTCGATTGCTCCCGGTCCCCGTGATGGTGCCGTCAGACAAGGAGGCTTACTGGTCGGACGAAAAAACAGAGTTGGCCACGCCGCCACACTACTATCCGCAATTTAACGCTCTCGTGTACTCGCTCGATGTTATTATACCCTTCGACCTCGGCCAGAAGTCGCACTGGCGGCTGCATGAGAGAGGGCCTTGGGATTTCGTGTACTGGATATTCGAAGTTTATTCGCTGGTTCAGCTATTTCTCGGATGGGTGTTGCTGATAGTCGCGGCTGGCGTCCCTGCCGGATTCATCAAGAAGGACTGAGCAGGGGTGGCCCTGTGCGGCGCGTCAGGCAATCGCGCCGCACGGATGTCCCTCACCCGCGCCGCAGGCGCGGCCTCTCCCGATACAGGGCGAGGCAAGAATCCGGGATTCTTCGCTTCGCTCTAGAATGACACAAAGAAAAGAAAGATCCGGGGTCCCTCGACTTCGGCAGGGGTGACACAAAAAACGCAAGGCGCGGGCTTTTGTGATGCGCTCGCAGAACCCTCACCTACCAGACCGCCAAGCGGTCGGCCGCCTCTCCCGTAAAGTAACGGGCGAGGTAAAGAAAAAGATCCGGGATTCTTCGCTTCGCTCTAGAATGACACAAAAAAAAGAGCGACCTGTCTGCCCCTTAACCTGTTCTAACAGGCCGTCAGGCCGCATCTTTTCACTGGGTGCAGGGGGCACTCCTGGCAGGGGTGACCCCTGCACCCGGTATTAATGCCGCGCTCCGTTGTCGCGCGCGGCCCCTGCCAATGGCTTAATACCGCGCTGCCGTCGCCACGGCCAGGGGTCACCCCTGCTAGGTTTCGGAGGGTGGATTTGAATATAATCCGGGTTATCCGGAGGAGCGAAAGTATGGGCGCATTTATCCTGGGTTTGATTGTCGGAGCCGGCGGCGCTCTCGCGCTCTTCATCTACGACGAGGGCGATATATTCTTGAAGCTCTCGCGTCAGATAAAGCAAACGGTAGAGCGCTACCGGCAATCGCCGTAGCCGCACGGGTCAAGCCGCGCGATCGATCCATATCCTTAGTGTTTTAGTGTTTCAGTGTTTCAGTGGCGGCGCGCTCGCAAGGTTGGCGCGGAAAAAACTTGCCGCGCGCTGCGGGCTTGCGTAGAATTACTCTCTTAACCTTCGTTCTTTATCGAGAGTGTCCATACAATGCTGATTCAAGCGACGCAACTGCGCCCAGGTATGATTGTCGAGTACAACAAAGACCTGTACCGGATCATGATGATCACGCACATCACGCCGGGCAACTGGCGCGGGATGGTGCAGACCAAGCTGCGCAACGTGAAGACGGGCTCGCAAACCGAGAACCGTTTCCGGTCGGAAGATCGCGTCGAGCGGGTAATCCTGAACCAGAGCAAGATGCAATTCCTCTACCAGGACGGCGACGATTTCCATTTCATGAACACCGAGAACTACGAGCAGATCACGATTCCCAAGGAGCTAATCGAGGACGTGGTGGGATTTCTGACGCCGAACCTCGAAGTCGAAGTCGAGTTCTATGAAACGACGCCGCTCAACGTCCGGCTTCCGAAAACGGTGGCGCTCAAGGTGATCCGGACCGATCCGGGAATGAAGACGGCTGCCGTGAGCAATACGCTCAAGCCGGCGACGCTCGAGACCGGAATGACGATCCAGGTGCCGCATTTCGTCGCCGAGGGCGACACGATCACGATCAACACCGAAACCGGCGAGTACCTGTCACGCTCGAAGTAGCGCGCGAGTCGATAGTTGATTAGCGCGCGCCAGACGGATCGACATGCGGGGCGCGATCGCAAGGCTGCGCTGAATCGCAAGGCTGGGCCGGAGCGCGCACAGCCGCATCCGATACGATTCGGGCCGAATCTCTACATCGCGCATACGCAGCCGGGATTCGAGGGGATCGCGGCTGAGGAAATAGCGGGACGAATCCGGGGCGCCCGCGAGATCGCGCGGCGAGTGGTGCCGGATCGCGCCGGGATGACGATTTTTTTCGCGCCGGCGGCAGAGAAGCTGGGCGTGATCCGGACGGCTGAGGACCTGTTCGGGCTGGCCGGCTACCGGGCCGGCGTTGGGCCCGAGAGCGCGGCGCTGGACAAGATTCGCGGCGCGGCGCGCGAAGCGCCGCTGGTCGAGGCCGCGCTGGCGGCGCGGGTCAAGGTCTCGCCGGGGACGCGCGCGGGCCGCAGGCTCAAGTTCCGCGTGATCGCCAGGATGGCGGGCGAGCACGAATTTCGGCGCGTGGATTTTCAACGCGCGGTCGAGCGCGGGATTCTCGAGCGGGGCGATCACACCTGGCGGCTGGAAGAAGAGGATGCGGACGTCGAGTTCTGGGCGACCATGATCGACGCGGAGTTTTTTCTGACGGTGCGGCTCAGCGACGACAGGATGCGGCATCGCGAGTACAAGGCGGCGCATCGCCCCGCCTCGCTGCGCGCGTCGAGTGCGGCGGCGCTGGGATGGTTGTCGGAGCCGCGCGAGGACGACGTCGTGCTCGATCCATTTTGCGGCGCGGGAACGATTCTGATCGAGCGGGCGCATCTGGGGCGCTACGCGATGCTGATAGGCAGCGATCGCGATCATGCGGCGCTGGCGGCGGCGCGGATCAATGTCGGCGCGCGTTACAAGCCAATCCAGCTCGAGAACTGGGACGCGGGCGCAATCCCGCTCGGCGACGCGAGCGTAAATAAAATCGTCACCAACCTGCCGTGGGGATTGCGCTATGGATCGCACGGCGAGAATCGAAAACTCTATCCGCGGTGGTTCAGGGAGTTCACGCGCGTGCTCAAGAGCGGCGGCGTGATGGTGATGCTGACGGCGGAGTGGCGGCTGATGCGCGAGCTCGAGCGCATCCGCAAGATCGCACCGAGCAGGATTATCCGCGTGTCGGTGCTCGGCAGGCCGGCGGCGATTTACGTGTGCCGCAAGGAATAGACGCGCTACCTGGCCGGGGAAAAGAAGGCGAGAACCGCGTTTGAGATGCCGCGCGGCTCGCTGCCGTCGATGGGCACAACATACGCCATCGGCGGCGGCGCAAATCCCAGCGCCTGCCGTGGCGATCCCGTCAATCGCACGCCCGCGTAAATGAATGACGATGAATCGGGCGACCAGATGGTGTGCGATGTGGCGAGTTGGTCGAAGTAACGGTAGGCGGCCGCTTCGTCGGGCGTCGCGAGAAAGTTGCCGAGCGCTTTTTCGGCGCCGGTCTTAACGTCGACGACCGACCAGGTGTAGTACGGTTTCTCTTCGGGGACGCCGATGTACGCGACATGCCGCGAGTCGGGCGCGAAGAAGAATGCGGCGACGTCGTTGTGGGTCAACCATTTCGAATTCGCGCTGGCGACGTCGACCAGCTTGATGCCGTGATAGGTGGGATTCTGTGGCATGATCGCCGTCGAGTAGGCCAGATGCGCCGAGTCAGGCGCCCACACGAAACTGTTCTCTCCCACCGGCAAACTAACGACGGAGCGCGGATGACCGGCGTCGGCGTCGGCCACCACGATGTTCGATTCGGCGTGGTAGTTGGCGATGTAGGCGAGATGCTTGCCGTCAGGCGACCAGGCGGGAGTCTTGAACGGCGTGCGTCCGCTCGAGAGCACCTTGACGATGCTCTGGCTGGTGGGCGTCAGGCTCATCAGCGAAACCTGTTCGGTGCGATCCGAGTCGAGGGCGAGCGTATGCAACGCAACCTCGCCGGGCCGCGCGCCCCAATCGAAGTACAGAGGCATCCCGGTGGTGACGATTCTGACCGGAGTCGATTCCTTGACCTCGGCCAACACCAGGCTGAGTCCGCGCGGCTCACCGAGCAGAAATGAAAGATGCTGCGCGTCGGGCAGCCAGGCCAGGTACAGGATGCGCTCGGCGCGGCTCTCAAAGATTTTCGTCGGCTGGTTGCGCGCGAGATCGTAAACCCATGCCGCGAACGAATTGTCAGCTTGCTTGTGAGTCTCGGACGAATATGCCAGGCGCTTGCCGTCGGGCGAGAACGTCGGCAATCCGTACGCAGCAGCGATGGCGGGGGCCGCGTGGGGGACAGGGTCGGCGACCGGGACAATCGTACCTTCGCGCGCGTCGTCGCGCCGGACGTTAATTGCGGCTGCCTTGCACGTGATGCATTTCGGCTCCGAACATTTGGTATCGCAGTAGTAGATGTTGGAATCAGTGCCTACAAAAGTGATCGCACCCGGCGGCGGCGCGCCATGGGCAATCGTCGCGAGGGCGAATTGAAACAGGACGGCCGCGGCTGCGGGAATTCGCAAGCATGCACGGACGGAGCGCATCGCGGATGTCGTCATCGCGTTTAGAATTGCGCCGGCAGGGGCGCCAAGGCAAGAACGATCCTGCGCGGGAACCGACCTTGCAGCCGGGCGCGGCGGCAAGCGATCGCGACGTGTTGACACGACGGCGGGCAATCACGCAAAGTTGAGGGCATGCGCCGAGTTGCGATTATTTTCTGCGCCGCGCTTTTTGTTGTGCTGCCCACAATTTCGCACGCGCAGTACAACGACACCGATCTACAGACTCCCAGGGAATATCACGACGAGGATTCGCAGCCGCTCGCGATCATCGCCGACCTGTTCTATCCCATTGGGTACGCGGCCGAATGGCTGGTGGCGCGTCCGATGCACTACATCGCCACTGAGAGTCCGGCAGCGCCGATTTTCCGGCCGGTGGGCGGCAATGACAACTCGCCGCCGCCGCCGGCTCCCATTATTCCGGACAACACGATGGAGGCGGCGTCATTGTCCACGACTCCGCAGGATTGGTCTCCAACCAGGTCGCCGGTCACGACGAATGCAACCGTGATTAAGCAGGCAGCACCGTCGTCAGTGGAGCCCCCGACCAGTCAGCCGGCGCTTCACTCGTCAGTGGCGCCCTCGACCAGTCAGCCGGCGCTTCACTGAATTTTCGCGTCTCGCTGTGAAACATCGTCATTGACGCAATCTTGTGGAGCGTTCGGGCTTGTCCCAAGCTGAGAGATAGCGTCACTTAGATGGCTATTGCACTCAAAGAGAAGGCTCCGACCGATCCCGCCGAACTCAAGAAGTGGCGCGAGGACGAGCAGGCTAAAGAACGGGCGAAGCGGGACAAGGAAAAGTCCGAGCTCGGCACATTGTGGAGCCGGCGCGATTTTCTGGGCGTGCTCGGATGGGCGGGGTTCGGTGCATTCTCGCTGATCGGTCTGCTCGCGGCGATTCGCTCTGCGTTTCCGCGCGTGCTCTTTCTGCCGCCATCGAAATTCAAGGCCGGCTTGCCGGACGATTACGTGGTTGGCGAAGTGAGCGAGAAGTACAAGCAGGATTTCCGCACCTGGATCATTCGCACCAAGGCGGGTTTCTACGCGATCTTCGCCAAATGCACCCATCTGGGATGCACGCCGCGATGGTTGAAGACCGAGCAGAAGTTCAAATGTCCGTGCCACGGCACGGGCTTCTATATCAGCGGACTCAACTTCGAAGGGCCGGCGCCGCGCCCGATGGATCGATTCAAGATCTACGTTGGCGACGACGGACAGCTGGTGGTCGATAAGTCGGTCGTGTACGCGATGGAACCCGGCGTCGATCCAAATGAGCAGTATCCCGAGAGCATCTTGAAGCTCGCCTGATGGAGACTTAGAATTGCGTGCGGCGGGCGCAGCTCGGAAAAGAGCCGCGTCCATTTTTTATTTTTCCACTGGGAGTAAATTTTCGCGATGCCAATAATCAAAGCCGGTAACATCAACCTCAGCTACGAAACTTACGGCGACGGCGAGCCGTTGCTGCTGATCATGGGATTTGGGATGTCGGGCGCCGGGTGGATTCCGTCGTTGCCGTTCTTGAGCGGTTTCAAGTGCATCTATTTTGACAATCGCGGAACAGGACTCAGCGACAAGCCCGAGGGTATCTACACCGTCGAGGGCATGGCCGATGACGCGAGCAACCTGATGCGGGCGCTCGGAATCGCAAAAGCAAAAGTGTTCGGAGTATCGATGGGCGGGATGATCGCGCAGGAGCTCACGCTCAGGCATCCCGAGCAGGTCGCCAAGGTGGTGCTTGGATGCACGATGGCGGGAGGGCCAACCACGAAGATGGCGGCGCCGGAGATCCTCGATAAGCTGATCACTGGGAGCAAGATCATGGCGACCGATCCCGAGAAGGGCTTCGACATCCTGATGCCACTGCTCATGCCGGCGGAGTTCACCGCCGCGCATCCGGAGATCAAAGCGATGATGGTCGCGGGCGCGAAGATGATGCCCCCCACGCCGCCGGAGACAGCCGACCGCGCGATGTTGGGAGTCGCGCAGTTCAACGCCTACGATCGGCTGCCGCAGATCAAGTGCCCGGTGCTGATCGTGCACGGCGACAAGGACGTGCTCGTGCTGCCGGAGAACGCCAAGCTGATCAAGAGCAGAATCCCGCAGGCCGAGTTGTACATGATTGCGGGCGCGGGGCACGCATTTCAGGTGACAGATCCAGTCGGGAGTTTCCAGAAAATCGTCGATTGGCTCAAGCACTGACGCGGATCGAACGGGCTGGCGTGCGGCCCGCTGAGTAAGCGTCTTCGCCTGCTCTATTCCCCGGGTCTTTGGCTTCCGCTATTGGATCGAGATTTACACTCCGTCACCGCAGCGCAAGTACGGATATTATGTAACGCCACGATTGGATTTAATGGTGGTGCTCATATGCTTGGTGTTCTTCGGGCGTCTCGTGCGCAACCCAGTCCGGGTGGTGCTGATGAACCCAGTCATGTCGGTTGCTGATCCACCAGGGTCGATCATGCCAGACGTGAAATTCGTCGTAGTCCCCTACCAGCACCGGCCCTTGCGGGGACCCGTAATAACCAGGTCTGGAATAAAAACACGCCTGGAGCGTGAGCGTCCCGAACAGCAACATCGCCACCAGGATCAGAAATGATCGACTTTTCATCTTCATCCTCAACAAAATATTTACCACAGCTCTGGCAGACCGCGGCACACAAATGCTATTGCGGGCCAGCCTCAACGCCCAGGAGACGGGACTTTTGTTCCAGAGGATTTTAAGACCGATCAAGCCCTTGACTGGCTGCGCCAACAAACACAAAGATGCAGCAAATCCGGAGCATTTCTCAAGTCTTATATGTCGGCGTTTTCAGCGTGTGTCCGACAGCACCCGCACAAAACCCGTACAGTTACCATTTAGAAAATTTTTAAGGCAGTAGCCAGAGTCACCAAGGTCACCACAGTCACCAAGGCGAGAACGGCCTCTATTTTGGATAGCTTTCGTTGGTAGGTAGTCTTCTTCAAATGACGATAGAAGAACTTTTCCTGAATTCGATTGATGACCTTCAAAAGCGCGTCACTTCAGGCGTCCCGGAATATGACGTTGTCGGGATTTCGTCACTGCTCCGCAAACTGCTGCTCGACGAGAAGCCGCTTGTTCATTTAGTGAATAGAAAACTGAAGAAAAAATTCAAATTTCAGGTGAATATCATTGAGCCGATATGGAAGCGTGCAGGCAGTCCGCCTCCCACAATCTGGGCGCAACAGGACGGGTTCGATCCAGCTACGGCAATGAACCCGCTCGTTTCAAATGTGAAGCTGGACGAGATGCTGGCGCGCGTAATAATCATCAGTGAGGGATACGAGATAACTGTAAAGGAAGTAATTCAGCATACCGCGCATGTGAAAGGCGGTGTTCATGCGGGGAAGTCGTCCACGCCGAAGGAAGAGGCCCTCGATCGGTTGGCAGAAAAGTGGCGCTTAGGCGGGTACGAACCAGGGATACGGGCGCTTCAGGCAATTGGCCGCGTTGTCATCCGAGGGCTCGAACCCCTGACGACCGCGTTGAAGGCCAATCGTGAACGACACATGCCAACCTAGTCCCCCAACCGCTCTTTTGGCACGACCATTGCTGAGATGGGTCGTCGCTACGGATAGATGATCCTCTTCGGTGCTGATAGACCGCGAAATTACGGCCTCATCTTCAGGTCTGTGCACGCGCGTTGGCCAAGATGGGAGATGACCACCGTCGCCGAGGCCCCCGCCCATACCGAATTAGATTGCCGCGCGCGACGCCTGGCAGGCGTTGAAAATTACTTTTTCAACGCCTGCTAGACCTGAATCAGTACACCGTTGTGGATTAAAAAACTCAGCACATTGGTGCCAAGGCGTTGTGACTCCTGGTCCGGGTTGTGTTCGCGAAACTCACGAATCTTTCCGGCGTAATGGGCGCGCCATTTTGCGCTGATTACTCGCTCACCATCTGACTTCCGAACCCGAAAGCATCGCCCGATAATCGTATCGGGATCCTCGCCCACGAATTCGCAGAATCGCGCGAGCGCTTGCAGCTTCTCGGGCTCTTCGGCAATCGGGTCGCCGCCCCACTGATCGCTTAGATCGCGCCGCCACGTCTTGACTGACTCGTACCCTTCGATCGTCTGCTCGGTCATCATCTCCACTCTGGAAGGTTATTCCTGCGCCACAAGCCGCCTGGGATCGAAGGATCGACCGCCGTGAACCGGTGAAACGATCGACTCTTCTGGTATTCTATCGCGCTTGTGCTACCTCGAGAAAATGTGAACCGACATCGCCGCGGCATCGCGTCCCAGAAAGCCGCCACCGTTTTCGGTAAGTCCTACGCGCGCGCCATTCACTTGGCGGGCATCGCATCGCCCGCGCAGCTGATCGACGATTTCCACGATCTGCGCGATCCCGGTGGCGCCGATCGGATGGCCCTTCGAGAGCAGTCCGCCGCTGGTATTAACGACATGGGCTCCGCCGAGATCCATGGCGCCGCTGGCGAGGAACTTGGGCCCCTCGCCCCTGCCGCAGATTCCGAGCTCCTCAATTGAGATGAGTTCGGCCGGCGCTGCGGCGTCGTGGACCTCGAGCACGTTGATGTCCGACGGCCCGACGCCCGCGACTTCGTATGCGCGCTTGGCCACGCGTTCGAGCGCGGTGGGTTCGTCGGCTGCGCGATCGCGCCCTGAAAAGATCACTGAGGCGCGCACCTCGACCGGCGTTGCGATACCCATTCGACGCGCATACTTCTCCGACATGAGCACTGCCGCGGCGGCGCCGTCTCCGATCGGCGAACACATCATTACGGTCAACGGCGCAGAGACCTCGCGCGAGGCCAGCACCTGCTCGCGCGTAACGCGTTCGCGGAACTGCGCCTTGGGATTCATCGCGCCGAAGGCGTGGCTCTTTACCGCGATATCGGCAAAGGTGCTCGCAGTCGCCCCGCTTACCTTCATGTATTCGCGCGTCGAGGCCGCGTAGATGTCCATGAAGAAGGATTTCTTTTCGCCGCCACCCTCGATTCCCGGTTTCTTGTCGGCGGAGGCCATCCGGGCCTGGAGTTCGCGAATTTGATCCAGATCCACGGCGGTGCCGATCGCCCTGAAGGTGAGAGCTTTATCGGGATGGCTCATCTTCTCCGCGCCGACGGCCAGCGTGACGTCGTAGAGTCCCGATTGAATCGCCATCCACGCGAGATGGAATGCGGACGACGCGGACGCACACGCGTTTTCGACGTTGAACAGCGGGACGCCAAGGACTCCGGTGTTCCGAAGCGCAACTTGTCCACGGATCATTTCCTGGCCGGTGATCAATCCGGCAATCGCATTGGAAAAGAAAACCGCCTCGATATCCTTCGGCGCGACGCCGGCGTCCTTGAGGGCATCGCCCACCGCTTCTTCGGCCAGCGAGCGGACGCCGCGATCCGAATACTTGCCGAAGCGCGTCATCCCGACGCCGGCTACTGTCACACGTTCTCTGTTTGGCATTTTAGATTCTCCCTGTCAGATACGGCGATGTTGATTCCCGCTTTCTTTCGATCGATTGGCCCCTGAAGGCGCGCCATGTTGATTCCTCTGCTATCCCGACGCCGCGCTACTGCGCCGTCGCAGGTCCCGCCACGCCGTTGCGATCGAGAATGTGGCGCGCACCTGCGAGGCTCAGGACATCGTTGGTGCCGTCCTCAATCAACGAGGCGCGTGCGTCGCGGAAGAGTTTTTCGATTCCGTACTCCTTGCTGAGGCCATTGCCGCCGAATACCTGGAGTGCGTCGCTCGCGACCTCGAAAGATGCCTGTGTGCAGAACGTCTTGGCCGCGATCGCGTGCTCCAGTGACGGAGCTGCCGAGGTCTGGTTGTAGATCATCACGGCCCGTGACAACGCCCGGCATGCCTCAACCTTGGTGAACATCTCGAACAGATGCTTCTGGACGAGTTGATGCTCGCAGATCGGCTGCCCGCCCTGGACGCGCTGCTTCGAGTAGTCGAGCGCTTCCTCGTAAGCGGCGCGTGCGACGCCGGTGAACGCAGCCGCCATCGCCGAGTTGGCAAATGTGAGAGTCCGTTCGACTTCGAGCTCGTAGCCCTCGCTCTTTGTCAGCATCCATTTGCGCGGAATCCTCACATTGTCGAAATAAATTTCACCCTGATTGAGCGCGCGTTGGCCGAGCTTGTTGAGCGGCTTACCCTTTGACACGCCCGGCAGGTTGAGCGGGACGAAAGCGATACCTCCGCCAGCCATGCCGGCCTTGGGCTCGGTCGTCAGATAAAGCGCCGCGTGGGTCGCGATCGTCCCGTTCGAGACCCACGCCGCCTTCTGTCCATTGATCACATATGAGTCGCCATCGGCGCGCGCGACGACCTGACCGGTCACGCGGGGATTGTGGAACTGGGGCGTACCCGGCACCAGTTCATCGGAACCGTGCTGAGGCTCAGTGATCGCCCAGCATCCGATGAGACTACCGTCGCGATCGGCGATATAGGGCTTAACAAACTTTTCGTAGAGCTCTGGATTGCCGCTCGCGGCGGCGGCAGAAAACGGAAAACCGGTGGCCAGAAGGCTTATGGCCAGATCAACCGCGCCCCAGGACATCTCCTCGATCAGCACATGCATTCCCAGCCCACGCAGTCCCATGCCGCCGATTTCCGTGGGAAGGCCGGCGACGTGGTATCCCAACTGGTATGCCTGTTTGAGAACGCTTCTTAGCGGCGAATCGAGCGCGATCACGTCGCGCGGATCGGTCATCCGGTCGAGGACCGCCGCAGCCGGACGAAGGACGTCCTTGGCGAAGCGATGAACGCTTTCTTTGACGGACTCGATATCTTTAGGGAGTTCGACGTTTAGCTCGCGGTAGATGTCCATTCCTTGCTCCTCGATGGTGGTATTGAATGGGACGGGCAAGACGTAGCATAGGTTGTGCCCGAAATGAACGATCGTTCAGTGAAGAGTTTTCATTTGTTGGGATGTATCCAATCGCCGCAATGATTCTTTCCGGGATAACTCAAATGGCGCCGCGTGTCTAGGCGAACTCGCGTGGCCGGGCTATAAGCTAAAAGAGGAACGAGCACGGTACTTGCGTGCGATCGAGCAGACCGGGCTTCGAATCGCACGGAACAGGGAGATTCACCAATGGCAAAGATTGATGGCGGCGAGATGCTGGTAAGGACGCTCGAGCAAGAGGGCGTGCGCGAGATTTTCACGCTCCACGGCGGCCATCTCGATGCGATTTACGCGGCATGCCGCGCACACGACTTCCGCGTGATCGATACTCGTCACGAGCAGGCAGCGGCGCATATGGCTGACGGATGGGCGCGCACGACGGGGCGTCCGGGCGTCGCCATCGTGACGGCGGGGCCAGGAGTCACAGACGCGGTCACTGGAGTCGCCAACGCCTTCATGGACTCGATCCCGATGATTTTGATCGGCGGCCGAAGCCCGCTCATCGAGGATGACAAGCTGTCGCTGCAAGCGGTCGATCAGATGGGCATCCTGCGACCAATCACCAAGTGGGCGCGCAGTGTCACGCATACCGAGCGAATTCCGGAATATCTGGCGGCCGCTTTTCGCCATGCGACTTCAGGCCGCCCCGGGCCGGTGTTCCTCGAGCTGCCGATTGACGTGCTCTTCACGCGCGTCGATGAGGACCGTGTCGAATTTCCCAAAAATTATCGTACCAAGGAGGCTGCCGGCCCCGGCAGAGCCGCGCTCGCGCAGGCGCTCAAATGGCTTCGCGAGGCGAAGCGCCCGGCGATCCTTGCCGGCGGCGGAGTATGGTTCGCGCAGGCCGCGGCAGAGCTGACGCGCTTTGCCGAGCTTACCAACACCCCGGTGATGACCAACGCCAAGGCGCGCGGCTCGATCTCCGAGGAGCATCCGCTATGCTTCGGAGGCTTCGGCGCGATTCATCCTGCGATCCATGCGAACAGCGGCGGCGGCGCCGACCTCGTAATCCTGCTTGGTACGCGGATTGGGCTGTTCACCGGCGGGCGCAACTCGGTAATCCCGGCCGAGGCTCGCGTAATTCAGGTCGATATCGAGCCCGAGGAGATCGGGCGCAACCGGAATATTGAACTCGGCATTGTTTCCGATTGCGGCGAATTTTTGCGGCAGGCATGCGAAGCGGCGAAGAGTGAAAACGAAAAATTCGATCGTCACGAGGAATGGATCGAGCGGTTGAGCGCGATCCGCAATGCAATGCGCCATCGCTTCGACGATGCGCTCAAAGACGGGCCCGGCCCGATTCATCCGGCGCGGATGGTGCACGATATCGCCAAGACCCTCAGTCCCGACGCGATCGTGGTCGCCGACGGTGGCGAGACCGCCGCATGGATGTCGAACGCGTGGACGGCACGCCACCCGGGACGATTCCTGACGCACGGCTATCTCGGATGCCTGGGAACCGGCCTCCCGTTCGCGCTCGCGTGCAAGGCGGCGCACCCCGACAAGCAGGTTTTCTGCATCGTCGGCGACGGATCGGCAGGGCTCAATTTCTCGGAATTCCATACCGCGGCGAAGAACAACCTACCTATCACGGTTGTAATCAACAACGACCAGCAATGGGGGATGTCCAAGCACGGGCAGGAACTGATGTGGGGGAAAGGCCACAGCATGGCTACCGAACTCGGCATGGTTCATTACGAACGCGCCGCCGAGGGTCTCGGCGCCCAGGGCGAACTTGTCGAGCGCGCGGCGGATATCGCGCCGGCGCTCAAGCGGGCGCTCGCTTCGGGACGGCCCGCTTGCATCAATATCGTCACGGACCGCGACGTGATCGAGCCGGGCACTCTCGCGATGTACAGCGCCGGCCTTGCTGGACCCGCGAAGGAAAAACCGAAGCCCGATGCTGGCAGCGAAAGCGAAACTACGCTGCCCTACTACGGTAAGCGCAAGCTTGACTGAAGAGATCGCGGCGCGTGCCCGTGATCGAGCCAGGCTGAACTATCCGTCACCCTTCGCCAACGCTCGCGGCGGTGCGATGATGAAATCATGGTGAGATGGCGCGTGCTCGCCGACGCGGTTGTGGTGATCCATGCGGCTTATGTCGTGTTTGTTGTTTTCGGCTTGGCCGCAATCCTCATTGGTGTTGTGCTTGAGTGGGAATGGGTACGGGGATTCTGCTTTCGCCTCTGGCACCTTGTAGCGATTGCATTGGTTTGCCTCGAAGCGATTTTGGGTGTGATGTGTCCGTTGACCACGCTCGAGGGCTCGTTGCGTGCGAGAGCAGGACAGTGGAGTGCTCCCGAAAGTGCCATCGGCAATTCATCAGCCAAGAACGCCGGTAGCAGCCTTATTCCGCAAGCGGGCTAGCAGAGGGTCGGCGCGAATCCGCCATAGGCCAGCGAACTTCGAACGTCACGATCTGAAAGGGGCGCAGATTCAACTCGACGGAACCGTCGCGGCGCCGCTTGAGCTTGACGCCTTTCAAAGGCCGGCCAGCGAGATCGATCAGTCGAGCTCTCCGGCCGTGGCCGAAGTTGAATCGCGCGATCTCCGGTGACTCGGAAGCGCTGAAGGCGCGTACGATGCAGGCATCGACGCGTTCCGTTGCGCGCGCGGTGGAAAACACTACTCGCGGATTGTCGCAGGCGCAAAGTCGATTCTCAGACACATCTGCCGCGGAGCAAGCCTGGAACACGCGCGGCGGATACGCATACGCCTGGCTTAGCTGAACGACGCCGGAGTCTGCATACGAACCGCGCCAGGTCGTGATGGCAAATTGAAAACGATGCTGGCCGATTTCCTGCGCGTCGGGCGTTTCGAACTCCGGACCGGCATCACCGCGGCGCATCTTCAGGTCTCCGCGCGAAAGCCATCCTACGCATCGCAAGAGCGTCAACAAGATTGTCGTACCGCCGCCGTCTCGCCTGGCCTCGGTCTCGTAGATTCCACGGCTCATCATGACCGCCGAAAACTCCGCGGATTCCACCGCGGTGAACGTCCGATGCGGCGCGGTCGGATAGACATCTTCCGTGACTCCCGCCGGCTCGGTTGGATCGAGCGGGCGGCGGACGATTCCGAAATTCGTGTCGGAGAGCGATTCCGAGGCCGCAATCGGCGTGGATAGCGCGACGCGGATGCGATGGTCGCGCGCGCGATTATCTATCGCTGCCTCAAAATCCACGCGCTCGAGTCCCGCGTAGATGGTGGCCGTCAGTTGTATCGGAACCTCGACGGTCTGCGGCGCGCGCGCCGTGCGATCCTCCGTGAGCGCGCACGGGAAACTGTAAACCGACGAGAGGGCGATGCGACTTCTCAAGGTTCCACGCTCGATCACGGTGGCGGCGATCGATACAGGCCTCGAGATCGGCGCCGAATCGGCCACCGGGTCGAAGTTGTATTCGTCGCCGCGATCGCCGTCATCTTCGAAATAAATTTCAAGGGCTTTTTTGTTTTTCAGGTCGTCGATTTTCAGGCCGCGCGGCGACGGGCTGAGCCTGAAGTATTCGTTCTCGATCGATTCGATTCCGGCCGCATTGGCCGGCGTATTAGTAGCGAGTTCATCCGAGTGAACAAGCCGATAAAGGCTGAAGCCGGCCTGCGTGAGTGCGTCGTCAACGAAGGTGATTTGCGCCCGCGCGGCTTCCGTAGCCTGGATCCGAAGGATCGCCTCGTCAGGCAGCTCCAGAATTCGCCGGCGAAAGCTATCCGGGTCCAGGTCGGCCGCCGGGCTGCTGCTGGCGAACACACGGAGATCGAATCGATTGTCCCCGACGCGTTCGAGTTCGAACCGGTTCACGTACCGGTCCATCACCTGAGCGCCGGTGATCAAACCTTTGAGGTCGGCCGCCTTCAGCTCGATTTCGAATGGCCGCGCCAGCCGCGCGACATCGATCGCGACGGGAATCCGGCGCCCGTCGCTATCCAGCGCGACGTAGCATCCGTGGGGATCCTCGAGGTCGGTTTCACCCGTGATGAGCGCGCGGCGGGCGAACGTCGGATTGAACACCGCGATCGCGGCTTCGGCGCGGTTTCGTGTTGAAAGCACGGCATCCGCGGCGCGGTGCGCCACGATCTCGCCGATCATCGCGGCCTGATCGAAGCGGTAGCGCATGTCCTGATGGACTTGGTCGATCGAGCATCCGCAGATCGAGTCGTGCGGATGGTTCTGAATCTGCATGCGCCAGGCAACCTCGAGCAGCGCAGTCAGGTCGTCGGCCTGATTCAAACGAGAAGCGAGCGCGGCAAGCGGATCGGCAATCCGCTCGAGCAGATATGCGTTCTGGAAGTCACGCTGCTTTATCCAGGCTCGTGTCGAGCTGACGCCCGGCGTGATATTCGAGCGGGCAGGAGATCGCAATTCACCGCGGACGCGAGGCATGCCGTCTCGGGGAAGCTCGGCAAGCCGCTTCGCGTAATCGTCGAGCGTGCCGACTTCCGAATTGAATGGCGCGCGTCCGGCTGCTTCCTTCAGGCGCTCGAATACCAGCGGATCGGGTTCCGCGTGATCGATGCCGTTCATCACCAGGATCGGAGCGCCGGCAGAGAACTCGCGTTCCCGCGCGGCGATCTCGTTCGCTCGCGCGATCATTGCATCAGCCGAGTCGGTCGGCAGACCGGCGCCGTTGAAATAGCCGAACGGCAGAAAGATCGTGAACAGTGAGCTGCCGTCGAGCGCTTCCCAGATGAATCGATTGCGATCCACTTCGCGTCCCACGCCGCGGAAAACGACCGCCGCCTTGAGCCCGAACCCCGAGAGAATCTGTGGAAGCTGCGCGGCGTGACCGAATTGATCGGGCAAATAGCCGGTCTGTGCGGACTTCCCGAATCGCCGCGCGATACGGCTGCCGATCTCGAGATTGCGAATCAGCGCCTCGCCGCTGGCGAGAAAGCTGTCCGCGAGGAGGTACCATGGACCGATTTGGAGCTTGCCGGCTTTCACCAGCTTCGCGATTCGGCGCGCACTGTCGGGCCGCACTTCGAGGTAATCCTCGAGCACTATCGTCTGGCCGTCGAAGTGAAAGCATGGGAGGGCTCCGCTTTCGAGAAGCGCAAGCATCTTGTCCGTCATCGTGAGCAGCCGCGCACGCATCCGCTGAAACGGCTGATACCACTCGCGATCCCAGTGCGTGTGAACGACGAAATAAAGCTGGTCCATGAAGCGTGCCTCCCCGGTTAGAGTCCCATCGCGACGCATAGCGCCGCAACATCACCGATACGCTCGCCCAAGGCTGCCGGCACCACCTGGCAAGACCCGGCAGACGCGGGCAAGGCCTCGCGCGCCATCACCGCGCGTGCGGGTCCCAGCATCATCTCGTCCGTGCGCATCGCCAGGCCGCCGATCACAATCCGCTCCGGATTGAGGATGTCTACCAGAATCGCCAGCACCTGGCCGAGCCGCTCGCCCGTGGAACGAACGATTCGCATCGCGACCACGTCCCCGCGCTTCGCAGCCGCGCAAACGTCGCGAGCCGTGAGCGTCCCGCGATGGGCCGTCAGAATAGTGCTGCGCCCGCGCATCCGCGCGTCTTCGACGGCTCGTATCGCTACCTGCTCCATCCCGCCGCCGCTTGCCCATCCCTCGGCTGAACCGCGCTTGTTATGTCCGATAGGGCCGCCGCGGGTGAGCCGCACATGCCCAATCTCTCCGGCGAGATCGTCAGTGCCGCGGTAAAGTTGCCCATCAACGATGATTCCTGCGCCAAGTCCCGTGCCCATCGTGACGAAGACCATGTTGTCGAATCCATGCCCCGCGCCGTAGCGATGCTCGGCGACGGCGCCGGCGTTTGCGTCATTCTCGACGTTGCAGCGAACGCCGAATTGCTGCTCGAGGATTGCTTTGACTGGAACATCCACCCACGTGGCAAGATTGGGCGGCGAATGGATAACCCCGCGCAATCGATCAAGTGGGCCACCACAGCTTATGCCGATGCCGCGGATTACCGAGCGCGGAAGCCCGCGGCTCTTCAGCAGCGCGCCGATTCCCTTAACTATCAGGTCGAGCGCGCGGTTGGGGCCCTTGGAGGGAATGGTAGCGAACTGGAGACGCTTGCTAACCTCGGGCAGCCGTTCCGAGACGACGATCGCCGTCTTGGTGCCACCGATATCGATACCGATCCAGACTTTTGCGGGCACGCGAACTCGCCCTCGACCATCTTAGTAGCGGGCAAGCTGTATCAAACGACCACCATTTTCACCAGCCGCTGCTGCAAGCTGGGGCCGGCGCTATTTTATTACTTTCCCGCAGCCAGTGCTGATTCGGGCAATTCTTCCAATTTGGTCGATTCCAATTTGGCCGATTCGTGGCGCTTAAGAATATTGTAATAGGGATCGCGCAGCGCAGCAGTGAAGCCGGCGGCTTTGATGCATTTCACTACGTCACGGATCATCGCCTCGGTTGGGTCGGGCAAATCCTTGCCGGCCGCCGTGATGCAAGCGTTAATCGCGTTGATCGATCCGGTGCCGCAGAGATCGTTTGCTCCCGAGCGCAGCGCCCGGCCTGCGACCTCGAAGCCCATCGTGCGCCAGACCGCGCGGTGATTATCGATATTGTCGAGCGCAAGTCGCGCGACTGCCACGTCGCGTAAGTACTCATTGACGACCGCATCATTATCGGCAGGAGGAGTGGTCCCGTTCAGGCGAGTATGCTCGAGGCGTGCGGGCCATATCTTGTACGCCGAAAAGCCGCAACCGTAACGCTCTAATCCGCGATCCTGTTGATCGCGCAGCGCGATCAGATGCTGAACGCGTTGTTCCAGCGTCTCGCCGAATCCGATGACCATCCCTGTCCACGGGTTGTGCAGGCCGGCCTTCATGGCCGAGTCGATGATTCGGAACCAGTCTCCGGTCTTCATCCGCGTCGGTGCGGTGCGTTCGCGCACTTCGTCAACCAGGATCTCGGCCGCGGCGCCGGGCATGCCATCGAGTCCGGCATCCTTCAGCTCGCAGAGAATATCCCACGCATCGCGGCCGGTCAGCTTCTCCAGGCCGAGAATCTCCTCGGGGCTGAATGCATCAATGTGGATTTCCGGATAGCGCGATTTGAGAAACCGCAGCAGATCCAAATACCACTGAAATGGCAAGTCGGGATTGATGCCGCCCTCAAGCAGAGCATCGCGCCCCCCGATTCGCTTGAGCTCGTCCATCTGATCCGCGATTTCATCGAGCGTGAGTGTGAAGGCGCCCTCCTGGTGCCTGGCACGATAGAACGCGCAAAATTTGCACGCGACGACGCAGATGTTCGTGTAATCGATATTCCCGCCGATGGAGTAGGTCGCCAGCTCCGGGTTGCTACGGCGCAGGCGTAATTCGTGAGCCGCCGCCGCCAGATCGTTTGTGGGCAAATCGTAGAGGCGGCGTATCTCGCCGGCGCTGAGCCGATGTCCGGCAATGGCGCGATCGAGCAGCTTGAAGGAAGCGTCTTCGTGAGTTGATTGAATCATCGTAGTTCTCCTGTTTATCCTTCTGCGCCAGGCAAGAATATCTATGGTCGCCGCTCGTCCGCGAACTCGGACCATGCGCTCATAAACTTATCGGCTCCGCCGCGCGCCATCTTTGCCAGCGCGAAGCGTTCATCGGGATCGAGAAGCGACCAGCGCTTCTCCGGCAGCTTAAGCTCGGCGATCAGCCGCGCAACATCCGGCGGCACTTGGCCGGCGTCGGGCGCAGCGTCGTGCGATGCGGGCTTCATGGTCGCGAGATCGGTTCCCGCGCGTGTCTTCACCGCGTCGCGCAGAAAGGCCGCCAGAACGTCGCGTTCCTCCGGGAATGCGGCCGGGAAGTGGCAGATCACCATGCGCTCGACCCGCGAAAGCGCCTGCCATTCTTTCAAATGGAGCTTCACACCAGCCAAGTCCAGTTTGCGCCGTACCGACAGCGGCATAAACTCGAGCGTCTCATACAGGTCCTTTTCGAAGTCGAAGCGCCTGAACATCGGGCTCCCCTCGCGCAGATTACGGCGCGGCTGCCGCGAGCGCTTTGACGGTGAAGAAACTCTTGTCCACCGCACCCATGTTGATGTACCAGGACTCGCGCTCGGTGGTGTCCTGTGCGGGGAGGTAACACATCGAGGCGAATCCGGCGGTCAGGTCATCGATGCTCGCGCCGACCTGGAATACGCGTTTGAACGGGTAAATCGCGACGCGGGCGCCCGGTATGGCGCGATCGCGATACGCCATCCAGGTTACATAGTTCTTCCAGAGTTCACCGGCGCGATTGTAGAAGTCCTGGTACATTATGCAATCCGCCTCGGCATCCAGGTACATGACATGGCGGCCGAACAGCTCGCCGGGAACCCGGTCGCGCCGTGCTTGCCCCTCGACGATGTACATCCGGCGTAATTGCCAACGCTCGGGACATGCGCTGGCGCCGCCGTCGGTCGGGCAGGTTACTTCGGGCACGTGAGCGGCGGCGATGGAAGCAAGCATCGATTTCTCGCCGAGGAGGCGCCAGTTGTAGTTTTCATTCTTGGCGGCGAACCCCTGAAAATTGTCGAGTGACCATGTAATCGCACCGGCCGAGGAGCCCAGGAACGCCTCGCCAAACCGCCTGACTCGCCGACTCCCGGGGCTCCATCCCCAAGTGTCGTCACCCTTGAGAGGATCGGCGTAACGATAGCGGACGAAGCCACGGCCACGGTCCTCTTGCGGCGCCAGAAATGGATAGAAGCCGATGAGCAAAAGCCGGCCGCTGGTCAGGAAATCGGGGTCGGTGGGCATTGGCTCGACCTCGGTGCGGCCGACGAGGTTGTAACTGGCCAGATGGCCGAACTCGTAGTAGTTGATTGGAACGTACGGCCGATTCAAGCCCGTGTACTCGCTGATGCAACTGAAGTCGCGCGCATCATAATCGTCGGTGGAAGTGGGGCGAAACGTGTCGTTCCACATCACCTTCGTCCCGGCGCTGGGATCGTTCGGATCGATGAACGGGAAGGGCAGTCCCGCTACGTATCCCACCAGGCTCCGATGGTCATTGGAAAGCCGGACCTGCGAGGAATATTTCTCGGTGGCCTCGCGATACGGCGGAGGCCATTCGATGCGTTCGCTTGGCACGATCTGCATGCTCATCCCGCGGGTTATCCTGAGATAAACTCCGGGCGACACCAGCTCCCTTGCTTTGTACGCGTTGCGGTCGGTGATGATGTCCCCGGGCCGGACCTGGGCCGCGGCAGAGTTCGGCGCGGTGAGTTGGGTCAAGAGCGCCAGCATCACGATCGCAATCAGTCGAACGAGCGTGGGCGGTGCGTCATTGGGTCTGTTCATTATGTCTATAGGGTATCCGATCCGCACTGCATTCAGCCCCCGAGCACGTGCATTCCTACATTCGCGCGATCCATTGACGCGGAACGGTCGACGAAGCCGGGGGACTTATTCAGGATCGCCGCTTCTATCCGCGATTCAAGCAAATCCGGATTGACCGTGGGGCGCAGCGCGCTCTTGAGGTCGATGCCTGTGGGCGAGAACAAGCACGAGAACAGCCTTCCATCGGCAGTGAGCCGGATGCGATCGCATCGCGCGCAGAAGGCATTGGAGATTGTCGAAATTACACCGAGGCGGAAGTGTCCGTTCAAGAGATAGTAGCTCGCCGGTTCGTCAGTACGCGGAAGCGGCTTGACCTCGAAATCCCGCGCCAGGAGCGCCACGATCTCGCGCTCGGTGAAGACCTTATCGGGACTCCAAAGACCGCGACTGTCCAGAGGCATGAACTCGATAAAGCGCAGAGGGATGTCGGCGCGGTATGCCCAGGCAGCGAGCGCTAGAACTTCGGTGTCATTGGTCCCGCGCATCACCACGGCGTTGAGTTTTACCGGTAGTCCGGCCTCACGCGCACTGTCGATCCCGCGCAGAACCTCGGGCAGGTTGCCGCCGCCGGTGATTTGGTGAAATCGGTCGGGAGACAGCGAGTCGAGGCTGACGTTGGCGCCGTCGAGGCCTGACTCGGCGAGTTCCCGCGCGTACCGCGCCAGCAGGGCGCCGTTGGTCGAGAGCGAGACGCGCCGAAGGCCGGAGGCCCGGAGGCTTTGGAGCATGGACACGAATCGGGGCGCACCGCTGCGCAGGAGAGGCTCGCCACCGGTCAGGCGTATCTGCTCGAGTCCGAAGCGAGCTACGAAAACGGCAGCCAGATGATGGAGTTCCTCGAGGCTGAGGACTACTTCCCTGGGGCCCCAGACCGGACACTCCGGCATGCAGTAAACGCAACGGAAGTTGCAGCGATCAGTCAGCGAGATGCGCAGTTTCTTCATGGTGCGCCCGAACCGGTCGCGCAGGGGCGACGGCTGGGTTCGGACGGTTGCGCTTTCGTTATCTGATTGCACGGGTCGTCTATCCAATGCGCCGCGCGAACGGCGCGCCGATCAAGAGAGCTGCGGTTTGTGGCCTCGCTGTCAGCATCTCAGAAAGGAAAACCTCCGAAGCGCAGGAACCCGCCTATGACTATTATGAGGCACGACGCATATACGTTGTAACGCGCCAGAGTCTTCATCCAGTCCGCATAGTTCATAGCGTCGGTACGAGAGCCCTCGACCTGCTGACGGGTGGCATCGTAGGGAAGTTTCACTACGACGCGCGGGCGCAGGTAGAAGGTCAGGATTGAGGCGGTTATTATCAAGGTAAACCAGAGCGTAATCATGCACAGCAGGGCGACACCGTAACCGCTGAAGAGGAAACTCGGGTCGAGCAACGACGGCAAATTGCCCAATCGCCACAGCAGCAGGAGTCCGCTCAGCGGGGATCCCACCAGGGCCATCCAGTTCAGCCAGGCGAAGTCGGTGCCGAGCTTGTCGCCGAGCCGCGCCGCCTGGCCGGGCGGAATCAGATCGAGGCGCGGAGTCAAAAGGAAATCCAGAAATATATTGGAGCCGACGAACACGGCCGCGAAAAGCATATGGATCCCAGCCAGAATTTGTAGGTCGAGAGATTGAGTTGCTTGGTTCACCTGCCACTCCGATAACTTCCGACTCGAATCGTTTGCACGTCGTCTGCGAGCGCCTGCGCGCATTCCGTCGGCCTGCCGCTGACGTGGACGGCGCGCCGGGCCCAATTTCCGCAATAGTCACACTGGTCGCAATCGAGCGAACAATGGTCGTCCTGGAAGAAGCGCAGGAACCCATCGAGCTCCGCACTGTCGATTCGGACGGCCAACGGCTCAGGCGCCTCGCCGAAGAGCTTGTGAGGCGGCTGGATGCCGACGAGGAGGCGGGCGATGTCCTCGCAGTGCCTCGAGTGGTACGCATTGGCGACCATGGCGATCCAATCGGTGTGCGAGCTTGGTCCCTCTTCCATCTTTTCACGGCCGGCAATCTTGAACAGGTCGATCCCCAAGTTTTCGTAGACGGCGAGATCCTCGGGTCTGATCCATGGCGAGCGAAGATGCTCGGCGGCGTCGTTGAGCTTGATAAGCGAGCAGCGGTAGTAACAGTAGTCCACGTAGTATCGGCTGGTGATACTTTCGCCCGAATGGGAAATCATATTGGAGTGATACTGGCGGATGGGACAGCTCAGCAGGCATCCCTCGTTGACCACCAGCGAGAGACGGCATCCGACCGCCTTGCGTATGGCCTCGATATGGCGGAAGTCGCGATTAATCTGGGGATCGAGATGAATGACGGTGGCGCCCAAGTCGTCGAAGAATTTTGCCTTGCGGGCGTCATTGACCGATGCGAGCACCGAAATGTGCAGCTCGAGAGCGGGAAAATTCTCGCGCATCAGCTCCATCACGAACGGATTGGCCGTGACGACAGCCGCCGCCCCGATATCGACAAGCCACTGGAGCCGCTGCAACAGCTGACCACGGCCTTCTTCCGAGTATTCCTTGTTTCCCAGACAGGTGGCATTCATGACGTAAACGAGACGAATGCCGTGCTGCGAGGCTTGTGAAACATGGCGCGCTATATCGTCTTCGCTCGCGTCGGACAGCACCTGTGACGAGCGGAGCGTAGCCTCGCTCGGCAGGCTTCCGTAAATGTAATCGGGCTTGAACGGCGCAATTTGCGCGATGAGTTCGGGATCCCAATTGGTCGGGAGCATCAGTTTCATCGGCGCCTCCATCAGTTCCTGGGGAGTCGTATCTCGCGACCGTCGAGCACCTGGCGGAAACCCCAGTTGACTCTGAGGTCGCCGAGCCAGACGATGTCGGCGCTGGCGACCCCGAGTTGCTCGCGCAGGCGCGCCTGCAAGTTGGCCGAGTCGTGCGCCTCACCTTCGACGGCGACGGTCAGGACGCCGGCCTGCGCGTTGGCCTCGCGGATCAGCAACACGTTGCGGCCCACCAGAGCGGGGTCTTCCTCGATGCACATCCGGACGTCGTAGGCGGTGATTAGCCGGTCGCCGACGAGCACGCTGCTCTCGGGACGTCCGTAAATCCTCAGTCTGCGAAAACCAGAACCGCACGGGCATTCGCCGGGTGCGAATGCGGCAATGTCTTCAGTGTCGTAACGCACGAAGATGCTCCCGGCAGTGGTGAGCTTGGTAACGATCAGACGTCCGCGGACACCGGGCGCGACGTGAATGCCAGCATCGTCGATGACTTCGAGGTAGCAGACGTCCTCGTGCACGTGGGGAGCGGAATGGAATCGGCATTCGTCAATTGCAGCTCCTTCCTGCGTTCCACCGCGTTCGAAGACATCCTCGACTTCGAGGCGGTCGCGAAGGAACTCGCGCATGCGCGGCGTGAGCGGCAAACCCACGACGACGACCGAGCGTACTCCCTTGAAAAGGTCGTGCGGCCGAATCGTGGCGCCGGTGCTCCCTCGAACCAGGGAGAGCAGGAACGGCGCGGTGGTCGTGATGAATTCCGGTCGCGCCGAGGACAGCGTATGAAGGAAGGAGTCGGTGTACTCGGATCCCATGCTTCCCCAGAAAAACGCGCAGCGGCCGCCCAAGCGTGCGATCGCGTGGGCCTCGCAGGCGGCGAGACGGTGCCATACCGGGCTCATCAACAGGGCAGTCATCCCGGAGCGGAATCCCGCCCAACGAAAGCCGCGCATCGTCGGCTGAATGTATGCTTCCTCTTCCTCCGCGCTCAGCCATACGAGGAGCGGAGCGCCTGAAGTGCCGCGCGTACTGAATGCGACGGAGCCCTGATGGGGGTTTGTCCAAAAGCGGCCAGCTTGTACGAGGTCATGCTTGGAAATCGTGGGGAAGCGGGCGAAATCTTCGAGCGAACGAAGCAGCCCCGGTTCGACGCCAGCCCGGTCCCACAGTTCGCGGTAGAATGGAACCTCGAGGTAAGCGTGGTTGGCGACCTCGCGCAGACGGTCGGTCTGCCAGGCAGTCAATTGCGCACCCGAAAGGGCCTCGATGGCATCGTTTCGCGCGCAGCTCGAAGTAGTGTCAGGCATCGCCGATCAAATACCTTGTCCGCGAGGTGACCAGCCGATACACCAGTCGCGGATGCCCGCGGCACAGTGCGAAGGCGAGAACAGTTCGCCGCGCGGCAGGTCGTAGGTCGGCGCGGCGAGCCGGAGGTTGCGAATCATCCGTCCGTCAACTTCGTAGAATCCTTCGCGGAGGTGGAAGCACTCGCACTTGACGCACTGGGGTGCGAGCAGAAGGGCGTTTTCGATGTGCATAAGATGGCGCGACGGCGGCAGGCGGACCGGATTGAGGGCGGGAGGCTCGTCGCCGAACACCACAATTGTTTTCATCGTGCGCTGTGCGAGCTCTGCAAGTCCCTTTTTGTGCAGCTCGGCGGAAAGCAGCACGAGCACGTCTTCTCTGATGATGAGCGCGTCGACGGCCAGTTGCGCCAGCAGAGCCGGCGTGAGCGTCACGCGCTCTGCGGAAGCGTCGAGGCAAATGAAGCGGCCATCGATACGTTCGGCGACTCCGCGTTGAAGGCCCGGCATCAGCAGACTCGAGCCGAGAAACGATATGGGACTGCTGCCGAAGTCCTGAACCGCGATCGTTGCACCGTCCGGGATGCCCATCATCCGGTAACACCAGGCGAGATGTTCCGCCCAGATGTCGAGGTCTCCGTGGCCGAAGGCAAGACGGCCGCCGGGAACGTCGAACAACAGATATGGATTTTCAGTTGCCACCGGCGGCTCCATAGCCGTCGAACGGGGCGCCCTGGAGGGCAACCACGCCAACATGATCCATCGACGCGACCTGGCGCGTCCTCACCGCGGTGCCGATTTTGAGACCGACGTTGCGGGCAGGCTCGACGTAGCCGACCATCGCGGACAGCGCCTCGACGCCAACCTCCGCCTGAACGAGCATCTCCCACGGCACGATCGAAACCTTGCCGCTTTTCGGATCGATCGGAATTAGAGAGACATTGACGAGCGGAAATCCGTGTCCATGCGGCGGAATCCATGTCGGATGAGCGGAAACCAGAGGGCCGACCTCGGGCAGTCCCCAGATCGGAAAGATCGGCCGGCCACATAGCGCTTCCATCCGGCGGCGCCATCGCGGCGCGAAAGATCCGGTCGAGACGAAGACATTGGCAGACTGACTAATCATCGGCGGCGTCCGACCTTCCGCCAACATTGCGTCGGCCTGGCTTCGTTGAATAATCATATAGGCGCCATTGGTGAGGTCGGCCAACTCGCCAGTGTCGAACTCTTCGAGGCTGGCAAATACAACAGGCTTACCCTGTGAAATGGCCAGCAAAATACCTGTCAGCATCTCCCAAGAGCCGATCGTAGGTTCGGTGCATACAAACGGGATCTCGCGCAGCCGGGGAATGAATGCGGCCATCGAGGCGGCCATCGCCGACACAGAGAAATGTGAATGCGCGACCAGCCCACGGCCGGTCGGAAGCAGTAGCGCGGGCTCCGTCGCGCGTATCGCTGTTCCTGCTTCGCTGAATGTCCCTTGCAGTTCGCTCCTCGCGACCATTCTGACGCCTGCGGCCTGGGCAGGCCCGGCGCCATCTGAGGTGATGAGGGCAGAAGCGTTCCCCTCGGCAAGCCGGGCCGCGAGCTGCTCGGCGGAGTCTGCGGGATCTGCGAGCAAGATGCGGCGCCCGGCGAACAAACCGGCAAGGCACAGGCGCAGACTCTCGACCGGATCAGGATCGGAGATCGCGATGGTGCCGGTGAGGCCGGCGGCCTGGATACCGCCGGCGAGACTCAGGCCTTGCTCGAGTAGTTCACCGTAACTGATGCGGACATTTTTGTCCGCGACCGCGATTCGGTCTTTCATGGTCGCGAATCGCTGCCGGAACAGACGGCCTAGCGGCTGCTGTGCTACCGGAACTCGACGCGGGATGCCTGCAGGCCAATACCATGATGGCAACGCACCGCCGACTTTGGACATGATTAGCCCTGAAACTCAGCCTTCTCGTAATCGATATTGGTCTGGCGATCCGACTGCGACGGCGCCCAGCTAAACAGCGTGTACTCGAAATGCCGATAGCCACCGGCAAAGTGGAGCCCTTTGGGCGGGCCAGGCATCAGGCCGTCTGCGGGCATGCCATTGGGATGCTGATACGGCTCCCAGGCATGGTAGATGACCAACTGATCCGGCCGCACGCAGGCGGACAGCTTCGCTCTCACGAGAAATGAGCCGTAGTCGTTGTACACGCGAACGAAGTTGTGGTCCTCGATGCCCTTTTCGCGCGCGGCAGTATTATTGATGAAGGCGAACGGCTCGCCGCGATGCAGCTTCATCATTTCAAGCGAGGTATGCCAATTGGCGTGGATGCTCCATCGGACGTGACCGCCGGTTATCCGGCACGGCTGGTGACCGCCGATGTCGGGAGGCCGCTTACAGAGGACGAGGGCCTCGTCCGCCTCGATGAAGTAGGGGTGGTCGATGTAGAACGCGATGCGCCGGGTGGTGGTCGCGTACGGGACCTTCATTTCCACCTGGTCTCTCATCGGCACATGAACCTGGCGCGGGACCATATCCGTGCTCTGGCACACCATCCCGTGCCAGGGCGGGCGCCCGCTCAGCCAAGCCTTGCCGTTCTTGCGCATGTTGGCGAGGCTAACGTCTTCACCGTCAAGGCTGGTGAGCCATCCCAGCTCGCCGAGGGCATGGAGGCAGTCATCGACCATGCGCTCTTCGTCGGCGTTGGTCTCGCCATAGCGGTTGCCGTAAGTCGCCCGCCAGTACAGGTCGTCGACGATGACCTCACGGTTTTCGCCGGCCTTGTACTTTTCGATGCCGCGGGCCTTCAGGTGCTTCGCGATGCTGCCCAACACGCCGAGCGCAATCTGGCGATCCGATCGGGACTCAGCTAGCATCGGCACCGACTGATCGGTGAAGCATAGCAGCCGGGTGTCAGGCGTCGAGTACTTTACATCCGCGTACTCATAGTAAGAGGCGGATGGCAACACATAGTCTGCATAAAGACCGGTCGTGCTCCAGCGCGGATCGAATACGACGATGGTTTCGAGCTTCGGCCATAGGGTCTTAATATAGGTGTTCATGCCGCCGCGATGGCGGCGCAGCGGATTCGACCCTGACACGAACATCGCACGGGGCGTGACTGGCTGATCGAATCCGTCCCACCAGCCCTTGGCGACTGCGTCTTCGGCGTAGTCACTGATTTTCTTTGTCGTATATGGATCGTGCAGATGCTTGTCCCAGACTTCCTTGTATCCGGCGTGGCGATACCAGAGAAAAACCCCGGGCGTGAGCGTGCCCGACGCCTTCATGCCCTCATGCGCCATGCCGTTGGCGGCCTCGACCGGCGGCATGGTGGGGTCCATCTTAAGGCGGGTCTTGTAATCCTCCATCATCAGCTGGGTCAAGGTCGCGGCCGCGGCGATCGGGTTCTCTGATTCGATCACCTGCTTCGGCATTCCGGAGACAGCCGCCATCGAGGCCGAGATCTCCGTTCCCGGCGACCAGCCCTGGGTGCCGGTGCCCGGTTTACCGACGTTCCCGGTCAGCGCGAGCACATAGCAGTACGAGCGCTCGAGCAGATCGCCGTGATAGAGCTTGCCGGTAATGAAGTTGATATAGCCGAAAATTTTGCGGGGCGGCCGGCATAGCTCGGCGATCTGCTGGAGCATATCCGGGTGAACACCCGACATCTCGTGGACCTTCTCCGGCGTGTAATCGAGAAGACGCTCCTTGAGCAGGCTGAAAACCGATCTGACGTCGAGCTTGGTGCCGTCTTTCAGGCGCACGCTGGTGCGCGTGTCGAGGGCATAGTCGGCGGCCATCTCAAGCGTGCCCTTCGGCATCTGCACGGGCTGTCCGGTCGCGCTGTCGATTGCATAGAACTGTTCAGGGTCTCCGCCCTCGCGCAGGTGGGCCTCTGTCAGGAACCGGCCATCATCTGATCGAACCAGGATTGGCAGATCGGTCTGTTCCTTGACGAAGTGCTCGTCGATCCATCCCTTGTCGATCAGAATCTTTGCCACCCCGAGCCACAGCGCGGGATCCGCCGACCAGTCGATGGGCACCCAGATGTCGGCGAACTGGCAGGAAGGATTCTTGTCCGGTGCGACGGCGATTATCTTGGCGCCGCGATAGCGGGCTTCCAGGATGTAGTGAATGTCGGGAATGTTCGCATACACCGGGTTGGACATCAGGATGATGGTGTCGGGCAGGAACCAGTTCTCGATGCCGGGCGCGTGATGCATCTCGCCAAAGGTCAGCCACTGGCCGACCTTGAAGTCGCCGGTGACGAAGTCGAGATCGAAGCTCACTCCACCGAGTAACGAAGTCATGCCGGTGGTCGAGCCCTCTGCAGCGCCGCGAAACACTCCGATGCCGTTGGCGGCGTGGTCGTCAATCAGCGCCTTGGGGCCGTACTTCTGGATGACACCGGCGATCTTGTCGCCGATTTCCTCGAAGGCCTGCTCCCAGGAGATCTTTTCCCATTTCCCGCTGCCGCGCTCGCCCGCGCGCTTCATCGGGTGCAGCACCCTGTCGGGTCCGTACATCGCGCGCGAATGCTGGTAGCCCTTCTGGCATCCGCGCGGATTGTAGTCGGGCACCCGGTTCTCGGGATCGTCGAACTCCGGATAGGAGCACGAGATCTCCTCGCGAATCACCTTGCCGTCCTTGGCATAGACCCGGAAGGGGCAACTGCCGGGGTAGCAGTTCACCCTATGGGTACCCCACTTGCAGCTATCCCATTCAAAATATTGACGCTGCTCCTGCACGGAATCCCGCCTCGAGGCCGGCGCGACAGGCTTATCCGATTCGTTTGCCATTTATCCGCCCTCCCGGCGCTAGGACTGAAGTTCGGCCTTTTCGAAGTCAATGTTGGTCTGCCGATCCGACTGCGAAGGAGCCCAGTTCCACAGGGTGTATTCGTAGTGGCGGTAGCCGCCTGCGAAGTGCAGGCCCTTCGGCGGGCCGGGCAGCAAGCCATCGTACGGCATCCAATTTGGATACTGATACGGCTCCCACGCGTGGTAGATTACGAGCTGGTCGGGCCGCGTACAGGAACTGAGCTTCGCCCGGGTTATGAAAGAGCCGTAGTCATTGAATACGTGGATATAATCATGATCCGCGATGCCCTTTTCCTTCGCGACCGTGTCGTTGATGAAAGCAAAGGGCTCACCGCGATGCAGCTTCAGCATCTCGTAGGACACTACCCAGTTCGAGTGAACACTCCATCTGAGATGTCCGCTGGTAAGCCGCAAGGGTTGTGCGCCGCCGATGTTGGGTGGCTGCTTGTAACGAACCAGATGCTCGTCGGCCTCGATGAACCACGGATGGTCGAGGTACAGCTCCATTCGCCGGGTAGTGGTCGCGTACGGCACCTTTTGTTCGATCTGATCGCGGAAGGGCCAGAATATCTCGCCTGGAACGATGTCCGCGTTCTGGACCACGGTCGCGTGCCAGGCGGGGCGGCCGCTCAGCCACGCTTTGCCGTTCTTGCGCAGGTTGGCGAGAGTGAGCTCCTCACCGTCGAGGCTTTCGAACCATCCCATCTTTCCGAGCGCGTTATAGGTGTCGTTTACCAGCTGTTCCTCGTCTTCGTTGGTTTCGCCGTAGCGTCCTCCGAAGGTGGCACGCCAGTAGAGCTCCTTGACGACGATCTCCCGGTCACCGGAGGTGTACTTTTCCACGCCTCGCTTCAGTAGATGCTCCTGAATGCGTTTGAGGAGGGCGAGCGTGATCTGGCGGTCGGACCTGGATTCGCCGAGCATCGGCACGGTCTGGTCCGTGAATGTGCTGAAGCGGGTCGCCGGCGTCGAGTACTTGGCGTCGGCGTACTCATAGAACGATGCGGCCGGCAGCGCGTAGTCAGCGTAGAGTCCGGTGGTGCTCCAGCGCGGATCCAACACCACGATTAGCTCGAGCTTCGGCCACAAGGTTTTCAGGTAGGTGTTCATGCCGCCACGGTGACGGCGGAGCGGATTCGATCCGGACACCAGCATTCCCTTTGGAGTGACTTCCTTGTCGGGATGTACGAACCCCTTCCACCAGCCGTTGGCGAGCGATTCCTCGGCGTACTGGCTGATTTTCTTGGGCGCGTTTGGGTCGTCGAGGAACTTGTCCCAAACCTCCTTGTACCCGGCGTGGTGGTACCAGAGCCAAACCGGCGGCGAGAGTGTGTTGCCCATCCTGAGACCTTCACGGAGCGCACCCAAAGAAGCCTCGGCCGGAGGTATCGTCGGGTCCATTTTGAAATATGTCCGATAGTCCTCCTGTATCTTCTGGGCCATATTCATCGCGTGAAGCAAAGGATCGCCGGTCTCGAGCACTTCGTTGGGCATCCCGCCGACGACGGCGGCGCCGCCGATATACTCGGCTCCGGCCGACCATCCCCGCGATCCCGTGCCAGCCTTGCCGACGTTTCCGGTGAGCGCGAGCATGTAGCAGTAGGAGCGCTCGAGCAGATCGCCATGGTAGAGCTTGCCGGCGTTCCAGTTGACGAAGACGAACACCTTGCGCGGCGGCTTGACGAGTTCGGCCAACTGGGCGAGCTGATCGGGGTGGATACCCGATATCTCGTGTACTTTTTCCGGCGTGTATTCTGCGAGTCGCTTCTTGAGCAGTTCGTAGACTGTTGTGACCTCGATCTGCTTCTTGTCCTTCAGCGTAACTTTCCAGTTGCCCTCGAGCGCGTAGTCGAACGGCATCGCAAGCGTGCCTTTGGGCACCGGCTCGGGTTTGCCGGTGGCGCTGTTGATTGCGAAGAACTGCTCCATGTCTGCGCCCTCGTCCAAGTCGGACGCGCGCAGGAACCGCTGATCGTCCATGCGGACCAGCACCGGGAGATCGGTCTGTTCCTTCATGAACTCGAGGTCCACCCATCCGTTATCGATCAGGATTTTGCAGACGCCAAGCCACAGTGCCGGGTCGGCCGACCAGTTGACCGGCAGCCACATGTCGGCGAACTGGGCGGTGGCATTCTTGTCGGGCGCGATCGCGACCACTTTCGCACCGCGATAGCGCGCCTCGAGAATATAATGGATGTCGGGAATGTTCCCATACGCCGGATTGGAAAGAGCGATGACCGTATCCGCGAGGAACCAAGTCTCGATTCCCGGAGCGTGCTGGAATTGGCCGAAGGTCAGGTACTGGCCGGGGTTGAAATCACCGATGAGAAAGTTGAGATCGTAGCTGACTCCGCCCAGGCGCGACACGAAGCCGGTCGAGGCACCCTCGCCGCCGCCGCGCAACACACCGGCGCCATTGGTTCCATGGTCGTCGGAGATCGCCTGCGGCCCGTATTTCTGGATTATGTCGACGAGCTTGCTGGCGATTTCATCGTAGGCCTGCTCCCAGCTGATCCGTTCCCACTTGCCGCTGCCGCGTTCGCCCGCCCGCTTCATCGGGTATAACAGCCGGTCGGGGCCATACATCGCTTTCGAGTGCTGGTAGCCTTTCTGGCATCCGCGTGGGTTGTAGTCGGGCACCTTGTAGTCGGGATCGGAGAACTCGGGATAGGTGCACGAGATCTCCTCGCGAATCACCTTGCCGTCCTTGGCATAGACGCGGAACGGGCAACTGCCGGGATAGCAGTTGACGCGGTGGGTTCCCCAACGGCACTTATCCCATTGCCAGTATTCCTGAGTGGCTTCGGCGGCCGTTTGGTTGGCCGCAGAATTTTCTTCGCCCTTGCGCTTGCTCATGACTGGCGTCCCTTCCCGGTCTCGGCACCCTGCTCGATCGGCTCAGTGGGAGCCAGGACATTGAACGGGGTGAAGGCCTCCGACCATTTGTAAATGATGAGCAGATCCATCAATTCGGAATGTTCGCCGCGCTCGGCGCGCGCGCGATGCTCCTTGAGCGTAGCCATCGCCTGGTCAACACCGGGTCCGAAGTACTTCCGAAGAAGGTCGGCCGGAATATCGGCTTGACCGGTCGGCTTATTCCCGGCTGTGAAAGTCGTTGGCCGGATGAACGGTGGTATGTAGTAAACATTCGGACCGGTCTTGAAGTCGGGACGCAGTGGCAGGGCGACTTTGTATTCGTTGACGAGCTTGGAGACGAAGCCGGCCTTGTCGTCCAGCCAGCCGAAGTACATCCCGCGCGCGGGGCAGCTCTTGGCGCATACCGGAGCGTAATTGTTCTCCACCCGGCCCGCGCAGAAGTCGCACATCTCGTAGGTGCCTGCCACGATGTTCTCCATCGGAATTTTGTAGGGACATTCTGCTGCACACAGGCCGCATTCGTCGCACGAACTCGGATCGATGACGACGATCCCGTCCTGCTCGCGCTTGTGCAACGAGTTCTTGTGTCCGTTCCCCTGGCTCGACGGCATGCCGCCGCCTTTGGCGAAGTGATCCTGGCAGACGGCGATGCAAGGAGCATCCGTGCAGTGATTGCAGAGCCGGGGCATATAGAAAAAGTACCCGTTCGGCCACTGGCCGGCGCCCTGATCTTCTTCCCAGATGGGTCCCCACTTCGGCGGCTCTCCGGTTTCCTTGGTCACCGGATGCAGGTACTTGGCGCCGACCGGAGACGAATAGACCTCCTCCCAGTTGAAGTTCCACGTTCCGCCGTAATCCCGCACCCGGTCCGGAACCTTGCGGCCCAGCTCCATCCATCCCTTGGGCCACCCCTCGCCGGGCTTGGTTTCGCACCATATATAGCGGAGCATCTCGGTGCCGGGATGGTTAAGACGGTGAGTGCTGCAGGCGACGGTGCAAGTCTGACACCCGATACATTTATCGAGGTTGATCACCATAGCGAGTTGTCTTTGGCTCATGGCACTGCCTCTCTAATCCTTCATGCTGACGTAAATGAAACTGCGGTCCCTCGTTCGAAGGCGCTGGCCTTCGATTCGAATGCATCCCGTCGCACCAGGGCGCGTGGCCGCGCCCGAGCGTGACACCCCTCAAGAGGGCGTCTCAACTTGTATTCGGCTTGAGCATTTCACCTCACCGGTCATTCGGAATCCCAAGAACGTGGTCGCGTTTTACTTATGCACTGCTCGTGCCATACGGCACCGGTGCGGGGGGTTGCTGAATTCAATTTCTTCGCTGCCTGTGGCGCTTATGGCTACAGCCGCGATGGTGCCATCCGCACCATTTTTTTCCCCTGAAGCATGAGTTCATGCGGTGGCGGAGGGCACGCGCCGGAGCGGAACGCGGCGCACGCGAGTCGGGGTTCGGACCCGCTCTCGTCGGTCCCTAACACTCGTTAGGCTCAGGAAGGATCGAGATAGGTTAGGTATCAAATGTGCAACTCAGGTGTCAAATGTGCGACCGATGATAACCGGCGTGCGCCATGAACCTAACAAATGTTAGGCTACGCAGCGGGTGGCGGCTTTCGATGCGCGACATCCGCCAATTCGCGGTCGGGGAGAAAGATTGAACCAACGAATGCGAGAACGCGCATCTGCACTTTGATGGTTCGCTGTCGTTGTCCGGCGCTATTGTGAAAACCGCGGCATACCTCCGCCGCGGATTCTAGTCGCAGATGTTTACATCTAGCGTCCAGCCGGGCCAGGAACCCCGCCTGCGGAGCCGGGCTTGCCCTTGGGCCAAATCGTTTCGACTTCGCGCGCGAACGCGCCGTAGATCTCGTTTACCAACTCGGCATGCCTGATCAGGATTCGCATGTCCCCGGTGATTTTGATCCTGCCCTTCAGTCCCGCGTCGATGAGATCGATCTGTCCAGCCGCGACCTCTTCGAATACCGATGCGGGAAGCTCGAAGATGAACTCGAAATCCTTGCGCGGCGCCGGCACGTCGACTTGCCGATACTCGAGACATTTGCCGTCCGTGAACAACACCACGAAGTTGCGCAGCTCGCCGGCCGGGAGATAGAGCGAGCGCGCATCGCCGACAATCTTCGCCAGCACGTGGAAGGTGCCACGCGGGAATTTTTTATCGACTTCCGGATTTTCGTTGAGGAGCTTTTTGATCGCCTCGTACCATTCGGTTGTGTAAATCGCAGGCATGATAATCCTCTCGCGACCGATCCGGTTCTCTTAATAGAGCCGATTTTTCTGCTGCCACAGCTTGGGCAGGCCATAATCGTGTGCAATGACCTTGTATGCGTTGTAGCCGCCGGCCGTGCTGATTCCTCCGCCCCCCGCGGACGCGCCGCACATGTAGAGTCCTTCCATCTCGCTCCGATAGATGTGCGCGCGCGGCATCCCGGGATTTATAATGCCGAGCCGGCCGTGCGAGAAATCTCCCTCGGGCATCGCCATCCGGCGCTCCATGTCGAGCGACACGTAAAGCTTGTCAGCGATCACATTCTCGCGCGTCATGTTGGGAGCGTAAGTGCTCCAGAGCTCCAGGAATTTTCCGTTGTAGTCGCGCCGGACGTTGTCCCATTCCTCCGGGCTGAGGCACGAAGCTTTCGGGAAAAAGAACCATCCGTTCATCGTGTGCATTCCCGCAGGCGCCTGGCTGGGATCCCACAGCGAGTTGACCCAGGTGCCGGCGCCGGGACGGTCGGGAATCTGGCCGCCGTAGGCCTGCAGGATGTAGTCGGAAACCTGGTGGGCATCTTCGAATCCGACGATGGTGTAGAAGCACTTGTTGATGTCGGGATTATGGCGCGCGGACTTGTAATCGGGCGCCGTGCGCAGCGCGAACGACGGCGTGCCGAGCACGTGCTCAGGTCCAAACCGCCAGTTCGACATCCGCTCTTTTCTGAAATCGCTGAGCTTGTCCCATCCGATGAGATCGACGAAGGTGGTTTTCGGATCCGCGTTGGAGGCGACCAGTTTGCGCGCCTCGATCGTGCGGCCGTCCTTGAGCCGCACGCCGGTTGCGCGTCCGCCTGAATTCAGAATCTCGACGACCGGACTGCTGTAACGAAGGTCAGCGCCCGCCGCGAGCGCCGCGGCCGCCATCGAATGCGCGAGCGTATGCGTCCCGCCGACCGACATGTAGTGATTCGCGCACAGCCAGATCACGCACATCACGAATCCAAAGCCGTCGGCGGTGTGCAGGTTCGCGCCCCATTCCACGCACTGGCGATAGAGGGTCGCGCGCAGTTCGCTCGATTCGAAAACCTCATCGATCAGCACTTTCGGGCACTTGTTCATCTCTTGCGGCTTGAACCCCATTTCAGTCCAAAGCTGGAGCAGCCGGCCCATGATGGCTTCGCCGCGGCCGGCCTCGGTCGGCGCCTCGGCCGTGGGTGGGCTGTAGAGCATCGCCGAGATGTAATCGTTGGCCGCCAGCACCTTGCCGCGGATCGCAGCGAAAACATCGGCGTCGCGGCGCGAGTAATAGGCGATACTCGCATGAGTCTTTTCCGCGAGTTCGGGACGGTAGATGACCAGCGGCGGCCTGCCATCGGCAAAGGTAATTCCGACCTGCGCATCCGGTTTGATCACCCGGGCCCCGAAGCTGGGCAGGTCGAAGTCGCGATAGATGGGCATCATCTCGATGAACTCCATGTACTGGGCATGGAGGTTGTGCCAGAAGCCGGGAACGGTCGCCTCATCGGTGTGTGCGCCGCCGCCTTCGTCGTGGCGCCGCTCGAATATCCCGACTTTCAAGCCTGCGCGCGCGAGATAGGCGCCGAGGCAGAGACCGTTGTGTCCGGCTCCGATAATTACCGCGTCATAAGATGCGTCTGGCATGCGGCTCTCCTAATGGTTGCCCTCAGGGGCGAGCTTCATCAGCCGATGAACCCGAAGTGGAAAAAAAAGATTGCCGATCCGCGAGGTGACTTTCAGGCGGCCGCGAAGATGTTCGATCAGCGGATTGCTGCGGCCCTGCAGCAGCTTGGTCAGCGACTGGTACGAACCCGCGATAGTGGCGTCGAACGGCCCCGCGCTGCCGTCGCTAATCGCGATCTCATCACCCCGAAAATCCACCGTCACGGAAGCATCGTAATCAGTCGCGGTCAGTCCGAGGCGGCCACGCAAACGCGACGCGCGTACCCGCCGCCGCGTCGAATCGGCGAGCTGCTGCTCGAGGAACTGCTGCACGATCGAGGCAAGCCCGCTGGTCGCGCCGTCATCGAGTCGCACCGGGATATCTGCGATAGCGGTCATTTCCACCAGCGTTCGACGTGCTGATCCTGCGCGATAATCTCGAGGGCGTTGTAAGCCGGCGCGAAGGTCACGAACCCGTGGGGATGCTGCGTGGCGCCGCACATGTACAGATTCGCGATCGGAGTCCGATACTCTGAAAGAATCGGGCCGGGGCGACGGTCCAGCATGTTGTCGAGATCGATCAGCCCGCCGATCCAGTCGGCCTGAACCATATTCGGTATCCGCCGCGTGATGTCGAGCGGACTATAGGTCGCCCAGTCGAGGAACGTGCTATCGCTCAGGTTGGGCGCCGCCGCTTTCCACACGTCGATGCATCGCTGGCCGTATTCGCGGGAGATCTTGTCCCACGCGGCCGGACCACCCTTGGCGAGGTTGTAGGGCGCCATCTGGCGGAGCAGGCCGGTGTAATATCCGTCGGGCGCGTCGGTCGGATCGTAGAGCGAGTTGACCGCGGCGTTGGGCCGCGGATCCAAAAGTTTGCCGACGCGGAGATCGCGCCAATCGTCATTGAACTGCTTCTGATTTTCGTAACCGAGGTTAACCACCCAGGCCCGGTTGACATCGGGATCGAATGACGCCGCGCGATACTCCGGCTTCGCCGTCATCGCGAGATGGACGCTGAAGAACGTCGAATCCATGTGCGGAAAGTTCTTGACTTCGGCAGCCAGCGGAGCGGGCAGGTTCTCGCGCCCGACCATCTGTAAGAAAGTCTGCTCGAGGCTGATGGAACTCGCGACCAGACGCCTCGCGCGCACTTCGCTGCCATCTTCGAGGCGGACGCCGACCGCTTTTCCGTTCTCGACGATAATCTTCTCGACGCCCTGATTCAGGAAAACGCGCCCACCGGCTTGCGCCAGCGCTTCCCATAATGAATGGGCGAGCGCGTGCGAACCGCCAATACAGATGTGCCAGTTGTCGATCTTGCTCAGCAGCAGCGGGAACGAAACTGCGAGCCCCTTGCGATCGGTCGCGTACCCCGCGAGCGCCGCGTGAAATGAGAGATGAGCCTTGACTCGATCGTTCTCGAAATGGTGGTCGAGGAATTCGTTGATCGTCTGATGGCGCAAATGAACGCTCAGGTACTTGGCCTTTTCCTCGACCCCCCAGGCCACCAGCGCCTTGGTGATGTCCTTCATCGAGGGCGGCGGCGAATACATCAGCGTGCGCAAAATCAGGTCGCGGTAGCCACGCGCTTCTTCGTAGACCGCGCGAAAAGTGTCGGCGTCCTTGCCCGAAAAACGCGCGATCGATTCGCAGGTCTTGTCGAGATCGGTATGCACCACCAGCGCAGTACCGTCCTTAAACACGCTCGCCATTTGCACCGGTGGCTGCACGTAACGAAGTCCATGGCGGCTGATCAGCTCGAGGTCATCGTAAACGGGGCAGATGCCGACCAGGGTGTGATAATTCGCGTGAACGTTATGCAGGAAGCCCGGTCGCGTCAGTTCCTCGGTGCAGAGTCCGCCGCCTTCTTCGGTGCGCTTCTCGAAAACGCCAACGCTCCATCCAGCTTTCGCCAGGTACCCGGCGAGCGCCATCCCGTTGTGACCCGCACCGATTATGACCGCATCATAGGTTGCATCGGACATCGAAGACTACCTCGCTTACCGCATCTCTAATGGGCGTAGTTCACCGCGGCCGCGGTTGTGAACGATCCCAAATTACAATGAAGGGCTGTTGGCCGACGTCGCAGGTCGGATGCCGAATGACTGGAGGCTGGTGCGAACCGATCGTTTCGTAGCGGGACGCGGATTCGGCTTGGTAATGTCTCATCGGTTTCTCTTGCACATCCTCGTTCAGGCGTTCCCGGCGATTCGCGATGCGGAAGCGCTACCGCCGCGCACGATGCAAATTTTTTTGGCCGCGGCATCAATCCACCAGGCAAAAAATCCCTGCGGAATGGATTTGCCATAAGGACGCGACTCCTTCGTAACCTGGTCTGCCTCTGCACTCAAGTATCGTGCCCAGACTAAACTCAAACTTATTCTGTTATAACTGGTTAGTCAGTCATATGACTGGCTAGTCACTCTACCAGCATATGACTCGCAATTGCCATGCCCAAAACTAAACGCATTGTGTAGCTAGTCATAGCGTCCAATAACTTGTTAGTGTTCACATGTTGGGTTAATTTCGTAGGTTATTCGCCCAGCAAATCCTGCCTCTGAACAGACCAGTAGCCAATTGCATGCCGTCGCGCCGATCGAGACCTAGAGGCTCGCGATGACAGATTTAGCAGCGCCGGCAGGATGTTTCGGGAGTAAGTCCGATTCCGGCGGCATACGATCGCCCGCTATGCTATGGTGTATCCGATCGCGTCACTCGTGGATGCGGATGATTCCGATTGATACTGCTGCGGCACGCGCGTTCATTGCGCTTGTCGCACAATCTTTGTGCTCAGTGCAACAATTCAAGCAACCTTACTGCTTGCCGTTCGCTTCATGATTCAATCGCGACGGCAGCCGCATGCTTGGCAGCCGCACGCTTGGTTGGATTTGAGGCTTTGGTCTTTTTTCTCGATCGAGGCTTCTTGACCGCACCAGCCAGTGACACTCGAGCATCTGCAGTCATTGTGTCCACATGCTGCATGTCGTTGAGTCCGACCCCAGTTTGCTCAGGTTTGGCGAAAATCGCGCTCGGAACAAAATTCGGTCGATCGTCAGCTTTCAGGCGGGTGTCGCGGAGTTCAAGATAACGCATTCGGGTGGTGCTGATGCCAACGAAGACTGGTCCGTCGATTCCGTTTTTTCCGACCGAGCGACACTCGAAGCGGGTATTGATTATCGGGAAGGGCTTTCGGGCGGCGATGGACAGCACGGAACCGGGCCACCACCTGCCTTTGCCCACGCGGACGATCCAGACCCAGACAGGAGCACCTGGACTAAGCTCGCAGATCCGATGAACTTCCATTTGGTAGTCTTCCCTCCACCTCAGTTCTTACGTCAATGACTTTCAGCCAAGAGCGGAAATTTCTAAAATACGAATCGTATGAAGGGCACCCGGCTTGCCAGTTTTGTTCCAATCCGGCGCTGAGGGCTCCCCGCAAACCCAGTCGAAGAAGTTCACGATTTCTGGCGGAGGACGCAGCAAGCTGACTGCGGTTGGTCACGGCAGTTTCCTCGGGGCCTCGATTGTCGCCGAGATCCCCAAATCACGCTCGGCGTCAGAGAGGGCCGCGAAGATTGAGTCGGCGCTGACGGCGGCCATCAAGGTTCGCAGCGTTTCAGGCCGCGAACACATCTGCGGGAGCTTTGCCAGCCAGGGCAGGTGCAGTTCGTGATACTTGAGGCCGAGTACGAAAAACAGATGAGTGGGCTTACCGTCGAGAGCGTCGAAATCGACGCCGCCACGTGATCGGCCCAAGATCATGAACGGTTTGACTACGTGATCGGGATGGCGATTGAGCGTGTGCAGGAAAGCGAGTCCGTTACCGGTCGCGCTCGGCATGATATTCTCGCGCTCGATAAGAGCGCCGACGAACCAGGTCTTGTCCCTCACCAAATTCAGCCGGCTGGCCAGATTCGCCAGCTCCTCGATGACCCCGGTTTTGGTGTTGGCCTCCAGATCGGGAATTATGTGGCTTGGCTGAAAGCAACTCGCGAGATTTAGCATTCTGCGCGCCGCGGGCGCGCCTCTGGAAACGTCAACGCTCCGTGGCGTGACTCCCAGCATTTGATCGTCGAGCCAAGCGTCCAGCATCGCCTTGCGGAAGCGCCATTGATTTCCGATTTTGACTCCGGGTAGCTCCCCCTCGGATACCAATTTGAGCACCGTTCGCTCGTTGAGGTTCAGGTAAGCGGCGAGCTGGCGAACCGTCATCAACCTGTCTGCCGATTCGCGGGAGCTTTCCGTCGTTCTACGGACAATGTTTGACACGTGCCTGAAAATACCTAGAAATTCCATACAATACAACCGATTACTCAAAATTCGGAGCACAAGTGCGTAGCGTTCGCAAACGCGCCCGCGAACCTTTGCCTGGGTGACGTGAAGTGGAAATGGGAAGCGGCCGAAACGGCGCTGCCGTCGGATGGTGGACAGGGGCTTGCCGGATTGGCGAATATCTCTGAGCAGCGTTGGGGTACCAGAGAGTACGAGAAGAGAGAGAGTCAGCTTGGACAAGGTTTCAGTACTGGCGAGCGGTGGCCTGGACAGCTCGGTTTTGATCGCGAAATTGGCAACCGCCGCCGAAGTTTACCCGATCTACGTGCGGTGTGGTTTTGCGTGGGAAGAGATGGAGCTCGACGGCCTTCAATCCTTCCTCGACGCGCTCGACAACCCGAACGTGAAGCCGATAACGGTGCTCTCCGCCCCCACCGGCGTCTTGTACGGCGACCACTGGAGCGTGTCGGGGGCGAGCGTTCCCGGCGCCGACGAGCCCGACGAGAACACCTACCTGCCGGGCCGGAACATCATACTGATTGCGTTGGCGGCGGTTTGGGGCAGCACGCACGGCGTCTCACGCATCGCGATCGGATCGCTGGGCGGCAACCCTTTTTCCGATGCTACGCCTGAGTTCTTTGAGAGCTTTGCCCGCACCCTAAGCATGGGACTGGGACGCAATGTGATGGTCGAGGCGCCGATGAGAGGTCTCCATAAGGACGACCTGATCAGGATGTTCAAAGACCTACCGCTCGAGTTGACCTTGACCTGCATGGCGCCAAAAAAGGGCGCTCAGCACTGCGGGCAATGCAACAAATGCCGCGAGCGTCAGCTCGCCTTTCGCAACGCAGGTGTCGTGGATCGCACGGTTTACGTCGGCTAGTGGTGTCTTAGGGATGGATTCAACAGACCTCCGCACTTATCTTAAGTGGAAAGTTCTGGCCATAGCTCTCATGCTCCTACAGATAGGTGTACTGGGAGCTTGTACCTCTCATCCTGCGCCTGGTGCGAAGCCCAATTCTGCATTTCGAGTCGCGCTACTCACGCCCGGACCGGTTAGCGACGCGGGCTGGAATGCGGCTGCATATGAAGGAGTCGAGCTCATCAAGACCAGGCTCGGCGCCGATACCGCCCTGGTGCAGACCAAGTCGCCCGCCGACTTCGAGGACGCATTGCGCGACTTCGCCTCGCGCGGATTCGACCTTATCTTCGCTCACG
>Ga0097691_1000073_pt1 | contig 92723 bp, 89 predicted proteins | sample NGESurdeep072012_8_FD_72858 | JGI IMG/M metagenome (GOLD analysis project Ga0097691, IMG submission 72858) | Arctic peat soil microbial communities from Barrow, Alaska - NGEE Surface sample 210-1 deep-072012 | ecosystem: Environmental > Terrestrial > Soil > Wetlands > Peat ... | reverse complement strand
CAAACCCGTTCGCCATCGCCAGTGTCTGCTGTTGCATCGCTCTACCAGCCCTCCGCCAAATTTCCTCTCAATCTAAACCGCAGATCGGTGGAAATCGAAGTACTTGTTCAGAGTCTCCCTAGGCGTTATCCGTGGCGATCCGTGAAATCCGTGGTTGCTTTTGACTTTCGACGCGGATCGCCTCACTGCGCTTTCTGTCCGGCGAACAGCTGCAGGTTTTCCGCCTTCCACTGCATCGCTCTGTGAATCCGGTTATACCCGCTGGGATGGTCGAAGAAGAACCATTCCTCCAGCGGACTCGGCTTCATCTTGCGATATTCGCCCAGGTGAATCGCGGCCTGCGCGAAACCATCGGGCTGGCGGCTGGCGTTGACGCCGAACATGTCGGCTTCTGCCTCTGCAGTGCGAACGTGGGTGTTCATGAACGGTGTCAACACGAAGAAGAAAATCGACACCAGCAGCACGACCAGCGGCAGCACCGCCGGATCGCTCACTCCGCGGATTCCCCATTTCGTGCCCCAGCGTTTGAGGCACCAGTCCAGCGACCAGCGCAGGTAGGCGAATGCCACCACCACGACAATGAGAAAGAACTGGATGTCTTTGGGAATGTGATTGAGCACGTAGTGCCCCATCTCGTGTCCCATGACCGCCTCGATTTCTTCCTGCGAGCCGCGCCGCAGCAGGTTGTCATTCATCGTGATGCGCATGGTGCTGCCGAAACCGCTCACGTTGGCGCTCATGCGCGTAGTCTGGCGCGAAGCGTCGATCTGGTAAACGTCGTGCGCCGGAATCCCATTCGCCTGCGCCATTGCCAGGATCGGCTTCGTCACCTTCGGATCGTCGAGTCGCGTGATCTTGTTGAAGATGGGCTGCAGGTACACTGGTCCGATCATGACCGAGAACACAAGGAACAGCATGCTGACCACAGCGCCCCAGATCCACCAGGTTCGCGGTAGCTTCCTCACCACCCCGAACAGCAATACTGTGAGTATGCCGCCCATCACGACGCCGACGCCCAGGCCCTTGACCTGATCCCACATCCACGGGCCAAACGTTTGCGTCGCGAGCCCATACTTCCACTCACGGAAGTAGCCCTCGTACACTGCCATCGGGAATCCCAGCACAGTTGTCAGCAGCAGGTATTCAACCCAATAGATAAAGGTCTGCAGCCACTTCCATCGCGTGATGCGTTCCGCCACGTTTCGCATGGCCGATGACCAACCCAGGTTAAGCAGCAGCAGCGCGATCACGGCACCCAGCAGGAAGTCCCACAGGATTAGCCAATAGCCGCCTTCGAAGTAAGCGTCGGAGCGCGCTTTGGCCGAGGCGGGCATCAATGCCAGGTAAGCATCGGTCGCGGCATCGACGTCGAAATGGTCGGACGGCTGCGCTGCTGCAGGAACCTTGGTGATGTCGGGCTGGGCCGCAGGAGCGGTTTGCGCCGCAGCGGCTAAGGCACAGAGCAAAACAAGGAGGAGCAAGCTGGTCGCGACCGCTCGCATGCGTATGAGCTTAATCATGGTCAGGGATTCGCCTTTCTGGGATGCGGTGCAATATACAGGACTGCGTTGGAATCACAGTCTGTTACGGGATAGCAGCCGGAAAGGTTCCCAGAAGGGACAAATAAGGGTCTCGGAAGGTCCTAGGGTGTGGGTTTGTAAAGCAGGTTGATGCCCACACAAGCTGGTTTGCTTGTGTGGGCGTCTTCCTGGGCCGATCGGCACTAGTACGTCACACCGCAGCTAATTCGGCGGAGGTTCCGTAGTAGTCGTGGTGGTCGTTGACTTCTTCTTTTTCTGCTCCGGTTGATCGGTGGTCGTGGTGGTCTGCGTGTCAGACTGCTTCACTTTGTGATGCTTGTCATACTTCGTCGTGGTGTCGGTCGTCTGCGTGGTTTGGGCGGGGGGTTGGGCGGCCGGATCTTCCGACGTCGTCGTTGTTGTGGTGGAACTCTGGGTCTGTGCAGACGGCGGATTCTGCGTCGTCGTCGTGGTTGTGGATTGCGTTGTGTCTTGTGCCATTACCGGCAACGACAGTGCAAATACAGTCAGCGACCCCAGGACGATAGCAAGTAGATTCCGTGATTTCATTCGATCCTCCTTCAGTTCATTGGCCAAATCGAACGAATTGGCTCTCACTGTCACCGTCTTACAAAGCACCATGGCGCCAGTTACGCTCCCGACTTTAGACTGTCTGCCTGGGATCGGAAATAGGGCTTTCTCCGCAGAAATCCTTCGAATTCTCCCTAAACGGCAAAGCCCTCAGACGCCCTTATGCTAGGTTCCGCGGCTTACTCCACAGCCGCGGGCGCCGTGACTATGGCCGCCGCCATTGCGACCTTGTGATCCATATTCCAGGGCGGCCCGACGGCCCTCCGCACCTGGAGAAAGTATGCGTCGAGGTTCTCTACACGCAACGCCTGGCGCGCCGCACCCAATACGCTCTTCGCGTCGTACCAATAGACGGGCCAACCGCGCGCCTCGGCCGCGGAGGCCAGAGCCTTGCGGTACATCACCCAATCGGCATTGTTCTGCGCCCGGTAGTCTGTGATTCGCTCGGCAATCGTGGGTGGAAGCTGCGGGCACTGGCGAAGGGCGACACCACGGATAACGATACGCGGCACCGCCATCGAGACAGCGTCCAAGGCCAGTACCGCGTGCCTCTCCGCCGACACTCGCACGCGCTCTACTAACTCTACTGCCTCGTCGAGCGGGAGCCGTTGGCCTTCGCTGTGGTGCGGTATCTTCGGTAGGCCCTCGTCCACGAGTTCCACCCGGCGGCGGTCGAGGAGCGTCCCATCACGCGCCACCGTCACCAGCACCGCCCAGCCGCCGTGATCTGATACCCCGATGATGCCACCGTTCTTCGACATGATGTTTCCGCACGCCACTTGCCCCATTTCAAGGCCTTCTTCTGGCCTTGAGTGGGGATTTTCGTTTGTACAACAGGATTGTCGCGGTTACCACCGAAAAAACTCGACGGGTGCCCCATTCAAGGCCTTCTTTTGGCCTTGGGGGGATTTTCGTTCGTGCAACTGCTTGTCGCAGGCGGGACGGAATCCTCAGCCACTGCCTCAACGTCCGATAGTGTGAACACCACCCTCCCCCTCTGCTTTGCGCAAAGTAGCAGAAATAAAAGACTTGGAGGCGGATGGCTTATAAAGTAGCACAATCAAAGGACTTGCAGGTAAAGTCGCAGAAACAATGGGGTTAGGCCGCCATCGCCGGTTAGTTCTCGTTTCGTTTCGGGAATTTTGGGTGCTTGCTGGCTCAGGGTTTGCGGATGACCGAACGAGGGCTCGGCTGGTATGGCGAGTGCCCTGTTTTTCAAAGACCTTTCGCGGGCCGCACAGTGGGTGCGGTTGAGGGCAGGCACACGAATCCCGTCCCCTGATGGAGGTGTATCGCGGTGGCAGGTGGACGTGCCAGAGAAATCGGTGGGGCGGAAAAACTAAAGTAACCACGGGAGTCAGCCGAGTTCGTGTGACGATGGTTCACCGCTCCGCCTGGTTTTGCCGGGGTGGGTCTTTTGTTTATGGAAGTTCGTTGGCGCACAGACGAAAACTCCCATCCCCGCCAACGGAAGGCGGGATGGGGCACCCTAATCAAGATTTCTCAGAGATGAAAGACGACGTGGTGGGCCACCAACGCAATGGATTTTTACTTGCTTTGACAATCTTGAAACTATCCCGTAGCATTAAACGTGAGGCAGTGTATACATTCCCCTCATTCAGGTTCCCTGAATATAAGTCAGCCCATCTGAAGTTAGCCTCCCCTTATATATATGCGACACAACCCTTTCGGGGTTGAATATGTACGCGCGCAACATCTCATAAGGAAGGTCGCCATGCATCTTATAGCCAACGAAGAAACTATCGACCGACCTTCTAGTGACCGAACCTGAGCGCACAATACTCGCTACTGCTCTGAAAGCCCTGAAACAGTCCGTCGCGCGGCGTCTCATCGCTGGTCGCGAACACTTCTGGCAGCCACGGTATTACGATTTCAATGTCTGGAGTAGCGCCAAACGCACAGAGAAGTTGAAATACATCCACCGTAATCCGGTCGCACGAGGGCTCGTCGAGAGACCGGAAGACTGGCCGTGGAGCAGTTATCGTCACTATGTCTCTGGAGAAGAAGGAGTAATTGAAATTGCTTCGTGGTGGACGAGACGAAAGAAAGAACCCACTCAAGCAACACCGGCTTGAGTGGGGCACCCGGCGAACGGCTTGCTCATCTCCTGAACTTCCAGAAGATCAGCACACTGCTGGTCAATAGCAGCAGGGATCCTGGTTCGGGAACCGCAGAGGATGTGGGACTCGTGTTCAGTGAAGCCGTATATACAGCCGGGTTTCCCGCAGTGTACGTCTGGAAAATCGATCCCTCGGCAGACAAGCCGTTACTCCAGTAGCCAGAGAAATTGACTGAAATTGTGGCCTGTCCCAACGCGTGATACGAGGCGCCGTAGTCGACCATTCCGGCGAAGGTCAGTCCATAGGGACCGGTCATGTTGAACACACCGCCTTGCCCAAATGTGAGGCCGTAGAGATAGCCTGCCACCGACCAAGAGGTCGGAAGAGCGGTGGTGAAGGAAAATGCCCAGGGCAATCCCAACGGAGAGAAGTACGCAGAGCCGTGGCCCGGTGCGATGTAGTAGTAGGGCGGGTCTTGGGGATAGCCCGGGAAAAAGGTTGAGCTACACGAATTGCAAGAAGAAATGTCGACGGTTAAATCCTGAATGATGTCGGCCGACGCGATCGGAACTGCAGCCACGAACAGCCAGACTGCGACTGCTGAGAAGAGAACCGTTCTACTGCGCATGGCGATCCTCCTTGAAACGGAGCTATAGGAGCTGCATCGGAGAGTTGGAGCCAGCAGGAGAGCAAGCCTTGCTGATTTCCGGCGGCTCCCACGGTCAAGTTAACAAGTCGCCAATAGCCCGTCAGTGATGGCTGACCGGTGATCGAGTGATAAGGTCTGTTTTGGGAAAGTTCGGGTGAACGGAAGGTGGATAGAGCAGTAGCCGGGGGCCCCAGGTTCGCCCCGTCTTTTGGGCTAACCTGGGATTCGCGCTGTTTCTATCCACTAACCGCTATCCACTGCCTTATCACCTCACCTGTGACCTGCGTCCTAGTCGTTTCCCATCCCAGACCGTACACTCACTGACGAAAGACGAGGGAGAGCTGTCTACCTACGAGGTGACGGCCGGACAATTACCTTCTCTTCAGTAGGTGCTTCGACCTGTGATGGGTCACGTTCGTTCTCGGTTTTCTACCCATCTGCCTCCCCAAAACCCCGTCCGTCCTCAAAGAATCCGACCTAAGTCCTTATTCCGCAATATTTTGCCCACAAGTCCCACGCGCTCAATATTTTGCACGGACTTTCGCCTTTCGCCCCCTATGTTTTCAATATTTTACGAGCACAGGGGGAGGGGGGAGGGGGGTACCACCCACTCGCTTGCTACTTTGGGAAACGAAACCAGAAGAGCAGATCCCCCGCCCGCCCAAGGGGCAGGCGAGGGATGACAGACTCAATGGGTGGAGCTTGATGGCGACGCTAAAGCGCCGCCCTTCCACCTTAACTGCACCCGCTCGTACTCCCGCAGCTCATGCAGCGGTAGCAACTGCCGTTCCTGGTCATAATCGAGCCGCAGACGGAGCAACTGGGCGCATCGCCCATGTCGATCAGCTCTTTCAGGGCGTCGGCTGCGTGGTGGTGTCCGGTGGCCGTTCCGCCCACAGGGAAGTTGTCAGTTGTCAGTTGTCGGTTGTCAGCAACATTCGGACTGCCTTCCACGAGGTCTCCAAACGTTTGCTGACCATGTCCGTTCTCGTCCGGCGCGCTCACTGGAGCCACTCCGCCCATGTACTTGGGACGCAGCCCGTCGAACAGCGCCTGTTGCTGTCCGGTGAGGAAGCGCAACTGCAGCCAGCGGAAGATGTAGTCCATGATCGACTTGGCGTAGCCGATGTCGGGATTGTTGCTCCAGCCGCTGGGCTCGAAGCGGGTGTGCGCGAACTTCTCGCACAGCAACTTGAGCGGAACGCCGTGCTGCAGCGCGATGGAACTCGCGCAGGCAAAGCTGTCCATCAGGCCGCTGACGGTCGAGCCTTCCTTGGCCATGGTGATGAACAACTCGCCGGGCATGCCGTCTTTATAGAGTCCTACAGTGAGGTAGCCCTCGTGTCCACCCACCTTGAACTTGTGGGTGATGGACAGGCGCTCGTCGGGCAGACGGTGGCGCACTGCGCGCGGCGGAGCTGCCGAGGGATCCGTCACTTCCTCTGCCTGGGGCGCCGCTGCGTCGCCCTTCTGCGACTTGTGCGTGGCCGAGCCCATCGAGCTCAGAGGCTGCGCTTTCTTGGAGCCGTCACGATAAATCGCGACCGCCTTCAGGCCGAGCTTCCAGGCCGAGATGTAGGCTTCCATGATGTCGTCGACTTCGGCGTTCTCGGGCATGTTGATGGTCTTCGAGATCGCACCCGAGATGAACGGCTGCGCCGCCGCCATCATCTTCAGGTGTCCCGAATAGTGAATGGTACGCGTGCCCTTCGAGGGCTTGAAGGAACAGTCGAAGACCGGCAGGTGCTCGTCTTTCACGCTGGGCGCGCCTTCAATGGTGCCGGTGGCGTCGATGTAGCTGACGATGGCGTTGGTCTGATCGTTGGTGTAGCCCAGCTTGAAGAGCGCGGCCGGGACCGTGTTGTTCACGATCTTGATCATGCCGCCGCCCACCAGCTTTTTGTACTTCACCAGCGCCAGGTCGGGCTCGATGCCGGTGGTGTCGCAGTCCATCATGAAGCCGATGGTGCCTGTGGGCGCGAGCACCGTGACCTGCGCGTTGCGGTAGCCGAACTTCTCGCCGTGCTGCAGAGCTTCGTCCCAGGTGGCCGCGCTGGCTTCGTAGAGCGCCGCCGGAACGTTCTTCTTATTAATGTTGTTCACCGACGCACGATGCATGCGGATGACGTCGAGGAACGGCTCGCGGTTGACGTACCAGCCGGGGCAAGCCCCTCCAGTGATTTCCACCGTATGAGTCAGCGGCGTTGCGGGCTCGAGCGACGGACACATCTCCGCAATCTTCGACGACTGCAGATAGGCTTCGCCGCACATGATCGCGGTGACGCAAGCAGCGTAATCGCGTCCGGCGTCGGAGTCGTATGGCAGGCCCGACGCCATGAGCAACGCGCCCAGGTTGGCGTAGCCGAGGCCGAGCGGACGGTAGTCGTGCGAGTTGCGTCCGATGGCTTCGGTGGGATAGCCACTGTTGTCGACCAGGATTTCCTGCGCGGTGATGACCACGGCGCAAGCGTGGCGATAGGCTTCGACATCGAAGGTTCCGTTGGGCGCGAACTTCATCAGGTTCAGCGATGCCAGGTTGCAGGCCGAGTCGTCGAGGAACATGTACTCGCTGCAAGGATTGCTGGCGTTGATGCGCGCCGTGTTCTTCGAAGTGTGCCAGCGGTTGACGGTGGTGTCGTACTGCATGCCGGGATCGCCGCAATGCCAGGTGGCGTCGGAGATCTTGCGCAGCAACTCGCGCGCCTTGAAGGTCTGCACCGGACGGCCGTCTTTGATCGCGTGGGTGCTGAATTCGCCGTCGCGCACCACCGCGTACATGAAGTCGTCGTTCACGCGCACCGAGTTGTTGGCGTTCTGGAAGAACACCGACGCGTACGCCTCGGAGTCAGGGCCGGAGCCGTCGTAGCCATGCTCGACCAGCGCCCACGCCTTGGCTTCCTCCTTCTGCTTGCACTCGACGAAGTCAACGATGTCAGGATGGTCGATGTTGAGGATGACCATCTTGGCGGCGCGGCGCGTCTTGCCGCCGGACTTGATTACGCCAGCGAAAGCGTCGAAGCCTTTCATGAAGCTGAGCGGACCGGAAGCCGTGCCTCCGCCGGAAAGCGCTTCGGTGGACGAGCGCAGCGGCGACAGGTTGGTGCCTGTTCCCGATCCCCACTTGAACAGCATGCCCTCGGTCTTGGCCAGCGTCAGGATGCTGTCCAGCGAATCGTGCACCGAGTTGATGAAGCACGCCGAGCATTGCGGCTTGCGATAGCCAGCCACGCCGAATTCGACCTTCTGCTCAACTTCGTTCCAGTGCCAGTTCTGCGCGTCGGAGTTGGGCTCGATGCGATCGCATCCCACGTTGAACCATACCGGCGAGTTGAACGCCGCCTTCTGCTGCAGCAGCAGGTGCGCCAGTTCATCGTGGAAGGTGGCAGCGTCGTCGGCAGTGCGGAAGTATCCGCCCTTGATGCCCCAGTCGCGAATGGTCTCGGCCACGCGCGTCACGAGCTGGCGCACGCCAGTCTCGCGCTCGGGAGTGTCGAGCGTGCCGTGCAGGTATTTGCTGGCGACGATGTTGGTTGCCGTCATCGACCAGTCCTTGGGAGTCTCGACGTCCTTCTGCTCGAAGATCACGCCGCCTTTGGAGTCGGTGATCTGGGCCAGGCGCAGTTCCCATTCGATCTCGTCGTAGGGCGAGACGCCGGCCTTGGTGAAATACCTCTTGAATGTGAGTCCAGCCGCCGCTTTTCTCTTGTTGGATGTGGCTGGCGCTGCGGCGCCCGCGGTCACTGCCGCCGTTGTCGTCTTCTCGCTTGCTTCGGACATCGTTCCTGCTCCTGACGAATGTATGAATCCTGAACTGACCGCGAGACTGAGAAGCTCGTAAGAGAACTCTGCCGTCCCTACGGGACTCGGATATCTATTTCGCTCGACCCAGGACTGAAGTCCTGGGCTAAGCTCTTTCGCCCTTCGGGCTGGTTCTTGGCGATTTGTACAACCATCGCAAACCAAGCTTAGGTCCCAAGCACACTTTGAAGACCCAAATGTTGTTTGCTCGCCGCACTGCTTGACTGACTCGCATTTCCGTGCGGTGTCACCGCAATATTGCCGTCGCATGCGCACAACTTTCGTGAGCACGCATCGCAGTTTCGCATTCTGAAATTGAGTGCGGCTGCTTGCGTCCGTACGGAACACAACCTCCCGGCACGCGGCATTACTCGCGCGCCGAGAGAGCTACCTAAGACTTGGAAAGGATCACAACTGAAGCGATCGCGTCGCGGTGCGCCTCATTGTCCTGAACTTTCTACTTCGCCCAATCTCGAGGGGGAATTCGGGCAAACTTTGTACTTTTTACTGCGACCTTCTTTACAGCTATCCGACGCGGTCACCTCTGCCGCCCCGGCCTCCAAAACGCCTCCGAAATCTAGCGCTAAACGCTTGGAGCAACGAGCAAGTGAAATGGACAGTACGCCCACGATATTGTGGATGTCAAGTAACTAACCCAACATCTTGTATTTTACGCTCCCAAAAGGGAACCAGACCAGTAAACATGCGATCCCTGACGAGCGGCGAGAGCCTGCAAACTACAGAGCGGAAAAGGCTTGGCGAAAACGGGGAAAAATTCTGAACATTCCGAGGCGCCGCCGATCCGATTTCCAGCCCCTGGGCCCTGAGTGACGAGTCACCTGATCGCCAAGCGCAAACCGATTTCCGAACTCTAGTCCTGCCCGACGACGCATACAACGCCCATTCTCGGTGCAAGTCTGTGGAAGCCTGTGGATTAGTAGGAAAAGCGGGGCGGAAACCCCGAACAACGCCGAGGACCATGGGATATCCAGGCCAGTCACGGCCCGACGTGACTCCGCGCACTGACAAAAAGTTTTAAGGGACTATCGTTGACTTGTCTTGAAAAATGGGAATTCCTCTTCACTCATAACCTCCCTACCAGCACATCCATACGAGGAGACTCGCCATGACAAAGATGAGTAACCCTGCTTTCAGTAGTGTTGCAGCGTTTTGGCCCATAAGAGCTTGCAAGTCACTTGCAAGCCTTCTGCTCGTGTTAAGTGCGATGGCGTTGCTCTGCACCGGGCCCATCTCCGTTGCACAGGATTCGAATGGTCCCGCCGTACTGCCCGCGCCGTCCAGCGGCAAAGCCATCGTCTGTATCTACCGCACGTACAGATTTACCGGTTCAGCCGCACACGATGAGCTTTATGTCAACGGCACTCACCTCGGCAAACTCCTCAACAGCGAATACGAATTCACGGAAGTGCCGGCGGGTACCGTTGTGATTTCCGGATTGCCCAAGGAGTACTACGGAGGCGTCGTCATGTCCGCCGCGGCGGCCGCCAATCAAGCCAGGCAGAAAGAAAACGAGCGGGCCCGGTTTGAGGCGGAGGCGGGCAAAACCTATTACTTCAAATGGACCTCCGGAGCCTTTGCAACTGGGATCGCGGTCACCCCTGAGGATCCCGGGAAGGGAGCCAAAGACATAAGCAAACTCCACCTCTCCGCGCCCGTTGACGACAAGGAAGAAGCGAAACCAGGAACGAAAGACACCGACAAACCGCCGGCAAACTGACTTCGCTCCGTTGAGTGTAGGCTTTCGGTGAACGTGCGTGACCTGACGTGATTGCGCTGATAGCGTCGGCCTTTGGCGGACAGGAATGACAGCCTACACGGAGATCCCCCTTCAAGACCCGGGTGGATGAGTCGCTGGCCAGGATGAAAGGCCAGTTACCCGCGCAGCCTGCGAAACCTGCATCGGCAGCGAAGTAATTTCGGCGGGACCGCGCGCGCTCAGCAAGCCCCTGCTCTATCCCTATCTCTACCCTCTATCAGCCGCCGGCACTTCACGGTTGATGCGACCTACGGCCGCGGACTTACTGCACGGGTGGCGGCGTCATGCCCATGATAACGGAGACGGTTGCTTCAACTCAAACCATCCTAGCGGGCCCAAGGGGCATGAAATTCACGCGTATTTGTACAATAGGGAATTGCGCAACAACAGGAGTCAGTAATGTCCCTTCTCATCTGGCCGTTGCAGTGGGTGAAAGACAACCCTTACCAAACAGCGTTTTGGTGCCTCCCAATCGTCTTATCCATCGTGTTTTTCGTATTCGGTGGTGACATACGGACATTCATCGGTGTTAAATTTGCATCCTTTAAGAAGAAATGGTTGCAGGTTAAGTACGTCACTGAGCTGACAATACTCGCCAGAAAAGCCCTTTACTTTGACCATCCGGAAATATTGATACTACACATCTTGCTGAGAGTGATCACGTGGGCCGCGTATTTCGGTCTTTTCCTCATTATCGTGGCGTTTAAGATACGTATCTATCCGGCTAGAGACCACTCTAGAGAAGCATGGTTCGTGCTGTTGTCTACTGGCTATGCACTTTTTTACCTAGCCTTTAGACTAATGGTGCGGTATCGTTTTGCGCTCTCGTCAGAAGATTATCTGAAGCAGACAACAACGGTAATCGAATTGAGAAGCCAGCTGGAAGGATTCGGAATAGACGTAACAGTTTTGGAAAAGAACAATGGGTTATCCTCCACGGAGCTACTAAAAGCTAGTCACGTTAACAAATTCAGACATTAATCACATCGGGTGATAGGCAGGAACCGCAATCATCACCGTTTATCTTCACGAAAACCAAACTCATGCCGAAGTTGCCTCTCATCATCACAAAAGAAGCTGTGTTTACTAATCCCCGCCAAATCAGTGCAATACACCGCCATAGACCAATGAACGGCACGGTCAACCACCTTAGCTAAGTTCCAATCCATCGTTTTGGGGATAGGGTCATTGGGCATCAGCACCAGTGATTCGTCTTTGTAAATATCGTATCGAACCCCATTAGAACTGGCATGGATCCCGTACATGATATAAACAGAAGCATTAAGGAGCTTTACGGGAGAAGAACCAGCGTTCATAATGTCTGTGCTAACCGTAACAACCATCCCGTTAGGTGTCTTAATAAGAGCCGGAGTTTCACACCTAAGTACAAGAACAGGTTGCATACTAGCCGATAACTGTTTAGAAGCAACAGAAGCAATCTTATGAGTAAGGTGAACGTACCTAGTAGTAGCCCAAACAAGAACAGCAGTAAGAATGACAGTAATGAAAGAAGCAATCCCTTGAACAGCACCGTAATTAACATTCAACCAATCAAGCATAGATATCCCCCGTGGTAAGGACGAACAGATGCGTACTCCTGTCTCTCACTGAGACTGCACGGGCGGTGGCGTCATGCCCATGAAGGTAGTGCCCAGTAACTTGCCGGTGGGGCCGAATTTCCAGTTGAACTCCGCTGAACCGGCGCGCGCACAGGCGTGGCAGCCGTTGAGGAGCGGGTAGCCGAGGGTGAAGGACACGCCTCCCTCGGAATTCCGTGAAGAGTTGGGCCACGTGGTTCCATCGCGGTCACCGGGCCAGAGCGTCATCTTAGGGAATTGCGCCAAAGTGTTCTGGAACTGCGGACTCTGCTGCATGGCCGCTTGATCGAGCAACTTCAGGTCCTCGGCGTTGACTATTTTCGGCGTGCCGTTCACAAAGAGGATGCCGTTATTCGTGTTGGCGCGCAGAGGATAGACCACAAAGGCCACGTCCACCGGTCCGACTTTGTTGAAGCCGCTCATAATGCCGACATCGCCTCCGCTCTGGTTTTGCAGCATGCGGGTGAACGCCACGGCGGCGGGTGAGGCTCCGGATTTGGACATCTGGTTGATGAAACACTCGGCGAAGCTGGGCGGCGGAGCGCTGTCGCAAGCTTTGTGCACGGTGGTGGGAAACGTCGCCGGAATCTGCCAAACAGAAGTTGCCGTGATTGGGCCCATCAAGGGCTTTTGCAGCGGCGTTTCCGAAGCTCCCGGCGGTGTGGCGGGTAGGTTCTGCGCAAAGCTAAGAGTGGAGGTAGCGAGCAGGGTGGCGAACAATAAAGATAGCTTCATGCGGTCGGGTTCCTTTGCCGTTCCAGTGTAATTCAGGAGAGGGTCGGCGGAGAGAGCAGGTCCCTCCACTCCGCCGCCGAAGCGGCGGCTCCGGTCGGGATGACGGGAAGAAGAAAGGCAAAAGAAGCTTGTGTTGGGCACCCGACTATCGTTTGAGAGCGTGGGCCGTCGAATTATTGAAATGTGCCCAGTGTCACAGACTGCTGGGTCGCCGGACGTCACAATAGACGGGTTGACAATGAGCGGGAATGCCACAATCCGGAAAGTTCTGACAGCGATGCTGGCCCTGGTGATCGTGCTATGGGCTGAAGCCGGCTTGGCACTGGTCGCTGGCGACCGGGTGATGGCCTGCCACACCATGATGATGCATGCCCCCGCCAGCACGATGGCCGCGTCGGACGATAGCAATATGGCGGACTCGGATGCGATGCCGCGGTGCCCCTCGCAGGCTGGGGTGCTCAGCGCCAATCATCCGCCCTGTTGTTCCGTCAGCAACGACGCCGAGCGGCCGCTCGCGTTCCTGGTCACCTCCGAATGGACCACACAGCGTCTATTGGACGCGGCCGCCACGACAGCCTCAAGCTTCGTGCCGACTCCTGCACAATATTTTGGCGAGATGCTCAATGCCGATGCGCCTCGCTTTGTAAGACCCATTCTCGGATTGAAAACCGACCTCAGGATTTAGCGCGCGCCTCGCTGCGTGTGCGCGACGGTGGCAGTTGTGCCGTTGCAGGTGTGATCCAGCGGACGAAGATTTCTCCGCGCAACTGAAAATGAGGAAATCATGAAATCGAAGATTCTTGTAATCGCAACCACTTTATTGATGGCGATGGCCATGATGGCCCAGACCGCCACTCAAGCAACTCCCGCACCGGCCGACAAAGCCACAACCTGCTCTTGCTGTAATCACGATAAAGCCGACGCCAAGTCGAGCGAGAAGATGGAGTGCTGCGGCAAAGATGGCGGTTGCTGCAAAGACAGCAAGTGCGACATGAAGGCCCACAAGGACGGCAAGATGGCCTGCTGCTCCGGCGACAAGTGCCCGATGATGAAGGACGGCAAAATGGCCGAGGGCAAGTCATGCTGTTCGGGCGACAAATGCCCCATGATGGCCAAGGGCAAGCAGACCCATGCTGGCTGCTGCTGCGGCAACATGGCAGAGCACGAGCACGCCGGAATGTAATCGGAGGTATCCCCAAGACCGAGTGCTAACGAGCCCCGCCGAGTTCCGGTGGGGTTCGTCGTTGCTGATGGAATCTCACGTTCTTGAAACTTGGTGCGCGTTCGTCTGGGTTCTGGTCAGTGAGTGGGCGCGGCAGGCGCCGGACACTTAATACCATTTTCCTTTTTCCACGAGGCGACGTTCACTGGCTTGCCTTGCATGCAAGTGGTCATGCCGTTGTGAACCGTGCCCTTGAAACGGATGGCGGTGCCGGATTTCGGGGCCTTCGCGCTGAAGAGCAGGTTGTAGGTATTACCAGTTTTGGAATCGATCAGGATGTGGCAACTGTTTTCAACTGCTTTCTCCACACATCCGGAACCGTAAATGACTCCGGACTTGCTTGCGTTCTTGCTTGAGGATTGGCCAACTGCGAAGGTCCCAAAAATCAGAACCAACAAAGCTAACTGCATGGTCTTCAACGTGCGCATCCCTCTGGGGAGGGATAATAGCAAATGGAGAGCGTGGTGCGTAACATCGCCAGAGAACGGCTCTTCGAGATTCCGTCTGAGATCCAATCACCAAACGCAGCAAGGGCCACTCGTACCCACCTCACGAGTGGCCCCGCGGCGCCAACACGCTCTCCGCCACTGAACCCCCAACAGCGGAGTGCCCTGCTCCTGTTCCGGAGACCTATTGCAGGGTGTAGTTGGCGACAGCTACCGAGCTGGTGGAGTATCCGTTGGCCAGGGCGATTGCCTGCACCTTGGCCGATTGATTCAGCACGAACGGCCCCTTATACACCGGTGACGACAGGGTTGGCGTGGAACCATCTACGGTCACGTAGATAACGGCATTCTGCACCCCGGCTGAAATGGTGACGGTCAGCGGAGCTGGGTAGGTGCCCGACGCCGGCGAAATAGTAGGCGCGGGCGCCGTAGTCATGCCCATCCCCGAGCCATAGCCTCCACAGCCTAGATTGATCACGAGAGCTAGAATTCCGACCAGCAACGATTTCACAACAGCCTCCCAGAGTCGGGCACGAGTGGAATAAGCAACCTCACCACCGCCGACCTCTGCATACGAAGAGGCTAGGGCAATCGAGTGTCGGGGATTGTCATGGGAAAGCAAAATGAATGTAACAAGAGTGTGACGTGAAGAGGCGGCGCGATAGTATGGAAGCGGGATTCGCAGCCGCAACGAAGAGACACATTCGCGAAAAACGCCCGGCTCGGGCCGGGCAAGCTAGAGTTCTCGTTGGGTTGCGAACGCTCTTGCGGCGTCGCTACCACAGTAGATGAGTACAGCCGGAAGGGAGATGCAGGGATTGGACGACGGTTGCGCAACTACCTGCCTGTAGTGTCACGACTGCGTTGCAGCCTCGCCAACCGGATCAATTACGAAGGAATTCGGGCCTCATGACCAAAGCCAGTTACGAACACACCGGTGGAGCTCCGCACATTCTGGAAATCCTGCGCAGGAAGCGCAATGGACACGAGTTGTCGCGCGAGGAGATTGAGCACCTGGTCCTAGGACACACGCGCGGTGAGATTCCCGACCACCAGGCAGCGGCATGGTTGATGGCGGCGCATGTCCGCGGGCTGTCTCCGGCGGAGACGGCGCATCTCACCGACGCGATGCTGCACTCGGGCGAAATGCTTGACCTGATTTCCCTCGGCAGGAAGGCGGTGGACAAGCACTCGACCGGCGGCGTCGGCGACAAGACCTCGCTGATTCTTGCTCCGCTGGTCGCGGCGGGTGGCCTTGCGGTGCCCATGATCAGCGGCCGCGGCCTGGGACACACCGGCGGCACGCTCGACAAGCTGGAAGCCATTCCGGGCTTCCGCGTGAATCTGTCGATCGCGGAATTCACCCGCGTGCTCGAACAATGCGGATGCGCGATGATCGGCCAAACCGCGGAGATCGCGCCCGCCGATCGCAAGCTGTATCAACTTCGTCACTTCACCAGCACTATCGATAGTCCATCGCTGATCTGCGCCTCAATCATGAGCAAGAAGCTGGCGGAGGGCATCGACGCGCTGGTGCTCGACGTGAAAACGGGCTCGGGGGCCTTCATGAAGCGCGAGGAAGATGCGGCGCTGCTCGGCGAGTTGATGGTCGACACCGCCAAGCGTATGGGCGTGCGCGCGGTGGCGCTCATCACCGACATGGACCAGCCGCTGGGCCGCAAGATCGGAAATGCGCTAGAAGTCGAGGAAGTGTTGGACGTCCTGCGCGGCGAGGGCCCCAGCGATTTGCGCGACTTGACCATGACGCTCGCGGCCTGGATGTTTCATTTGGGAGAGCGCACGGCAACCGTGGAAGCGGGCGAACAACTGGCGCGCGAGCTGATCGCATCGGGTGCAGCGCTGTCGAAATTTCGCCGCATGATCGAATTGCAAGGCGGAAATGCAAAAGTGATCGACGATCCCAAACTTCTGCCGCAGGCGACGTTCCGCGCTGAAATTACAAGCAGTGCTTCCGGATACGTCAGCGCGATGGAGTGCGAGCAGATCGGACACGCCAGCGTACTTATCGGCGGCGGTCGCGAACACGAGCACGATGTGGTAGATCCCGCCGTGGGGTTCGTGCTGCACAAGAGAATCGGCGATCCGGTGCAGGCGGGCGAGTCGTTGTGCACCGTGGTGTACAACTCCGAGGAGCGCATGAAGCGCATCCACGAAATGCTTACCAGCAGTTTCATCGTCGCGCCAAATCCTCCCGCAGTTCGCGGCGGGACTGTGCGGCGGGTGATACGGGATTTGTAGGGAATCGCGAAGCGGATCGTGGCGGGTAAAGGGGTCCTTCGACTGCGTTCAGTCGCCGAGGCGACCTCACTTCGCTCAGGATGACAACAGTACAGAGTTTGCTGGGGAGATAGAAAGGGATGAGCAGCAAAAGCAACGATCGCGAACTCGGCATGCACCGCGACATCACGCGCCGCGACTTTCTGAACGGCGTCAGCCTCGGCGTCGGAGGCGCGTTACTCGCCTCGAACGCCTCCCTGCTTGCTGCGCTTGACGACCTTGCGTCGAAAGATCCAGCCGGTGCCGGCTACTATCCTCCCGAGCTCACCGGACTTCGCGGCAGCTATGACGCCACCTACCAGTACGCGCACGCGCTGCGCGACGACGCTTTCTGGGACGCCGCTCCCAAGCCATCCGACCTCACCGAAACCTACGACCTGGTCGTCGTCGGAGGCGGCATCAGCGGACTCGCCGCCGCCTACTTCTATCGCCAGAAGGCCGGCAACAAGGCGCGCATCCTCATCCTCGACAATCACGACGACTTCGGCGGACACGCCAAGCGCAACGAGTTCAGCGCCGGCAACCGCATGGTGCTGAGCTACGGCGGCACGCAATCCATTGAGAGTCCCGACGAATACAGCACGGTCGCCAAGTCTCTGCTCACCGACCTTGGCATCGATACTTCTGTCTTCTATAAGGCATACGACGAGAAGCTTTATTCCAAGCTTGGCACCGCGGTGTTTTTCGATCGCGAAACCTTCGGCCACGATCGCCTTGTCACGGGACTCAACACCACTCCCTGGCACGAATTCCTCGAACACACTCCGCTCAGTGAAACGGCACGGCGCGACATTGCTCGGGTATACACCGCCGATGTGGACTACCTTCCCGGCATGACGCGCGAGCAGAAACGCGGCATGCTGGCCAAGATGAGCTATGCCCACTTTCTGACCAAAGTCTGCAACGTCACGCCCGAAGCGCTGCCCTTCTTCCAGTCCTGGTCACACGATTTGTTCGGTGTGGGAATCGACGCCGCACCCGCGCTCTCGTGTTACGAAGCGGGCGATGACTACGGAGCCATCCAGTATGCCGGCTTCGACGGCCTCGACCTCGGCGAGCGCGCGAAAGAGGAGCCCTACATCTTCCATTTTCCCGACGGCAACGCCTCCATCGCGCGCCTGCTGGTGCGTTCGCTGATTCCCGCCGCCATCCCCGGACATGACATGTACGACGTCGTCACCGCGCGCGCTGACTACAGCCAGCTCGACCGTGCCTCTTCGTCGGTTCGCATCCGGCTCAACAGCACTGTAGTCAAGGTAAAGCACGATGGTCCGCACGCCAGCGCCAAGCAAGTGCACGTGCTCTACATGCGCGACGGCAAACTCCAAGGTGTGCGAGCCGGTCATGTGGTCATGGCGTGCTACAACGGCATGATTCCCTACCTCTGCCCCGAGTTGCCGGCTCATCAAAGGGAAGCGCTGCACTACGGCGTCAAGGTACCTCTGCTCTACACCCATGTCGCCATCCGCAATTGGCAGTCGTTCGCGCGCCTGGGGGTACAGCACATCGTTTCGCCCGGCAGCTATCACTGCTACACCTCGCTCGACTTCCCCGTCAACCTGGGCGAATACAAGTTCCCCAGCCAGCCTGATGAGCCCGCGGTCCTGTTCATGCTGCGCACGCCCTGCAAGCCCGGACTGTCTTCGCGCGACCAGTATCGGTACGGACACCTCGAGCTCTACCAGACGCCTTACGCAGACATCGAACGCAACGTTCGAGATCAATTGGGAAGAATGTTGGGAGGAGCCGCGTCGTCAGGAACACCGTCAAGCGGAACAGAGATCGGTGTAACTAAGAATGCCTCGCAGGGATTCGATCCCGCGCGCGACATCGTGGCCATCACCGTGAACCGCTGGACGCACGGTTATGCCTACGAGTACAGCACGCTGTGGGACCCGGACTTTGCTCCCGACGAGCGGCCGTGTGTCATCGGACGCCAGCCCTTCGGCCGCATCACCATCGCCAATTCCGATGCCGGAGCTAAAGCCTATACCGACGCCGCCATCGACCAAGCCTGGCGAGCGGTGGGGGAAATTGGCAAGGGGTAAGAGACTCTCAGGTTCATCTGGATTTGTCATCGCGTCCGCCGCAAGACGGGCGAGGGATCTGCGAGGTGCCCCACCCTCTCGCGTTTCAGTCCCATGAACGGTGAATGTGGGAACCCCATCCTTTCCCTTCCATTGGTAAGTGGTGGGAGGAACGGTCGCGGTTTCGGCGGAGGGCTACCCCCACCCGTTATCATGGTGCGTACCGATTCAGGCGAGGATCGTAGCGGGTTATTCGCGCGCCCTCGGGGAGGCGATAGCGATGTTTTGCAATCATTGTGGCAAGGCGAATCCAGATGACGCGCGGTTGTGCGCGTATTGTGGCGCGGCGCTGGTAGGTGGGGTGGCGGAGCGGCGGCTGGTGCGTCCGCGAGAGGGAAGGCGCATTGCGGGCGTATGCGCCGGAGTGTCGCAATATTATGGATGGAACGTGACGACGATCCGGCTGCTGTGGTTGTTGCTATTCCTGTTCGCCGGATCTGGCGGGCTGCTGTACCTCATTTTGTGGATTGTCATGCCGAATGAGGCGTGAGCCTAGCGGAGCTCGTTGAGCAGCAGTTGGCTTGCCAAGCGGGTGCGCTCGCCACGCAGGCGTCCGACGCGGAGGCGGGTGTCGATGTCTACTTCTCCGGGTCCCGCGAACAGGTGAAAGAGTTCATCTTCGATTTTTTGCATCTGTTTCCAGATGTCGGACCGTCGATTTTCAGAATTGGATGGCTGCATCTAAACCCTCACAATCGTGCGAGCGCGGACCGCTCAAGCAGAACTAAACCAGGAGTTCGCCGCCCTCAGGAGGGACGGCCAACATCAGCTGCAATGTAGCCCGATGGGATGGGTAAGCCCGTTTTAGTGAGAACGCGGTCCACGATTTCTTCGGCGCAGTCGTGGTATTGAGTGTGAAGTGTGCTGCGCCAGCCAGCGAATTCGCCACGGAGGAATTCGGCCTCGCATCCAGCAGGCCCATTCTCATGCTCTGCATGAAAGGCCTGCAAAAGGAGTGCGCCCTGCTCGACGAGACGATCGATAGTTTCTGCGTTTGCCGTAAGATGCATGCTTATCATCCTTGTCGCAAGCGACTGCTTTCAGAGAGCAATCGCGCTAATGCCACCCATAGGCCAGGCAAGCTAGAAAGCTCGCAGATGGCGGTTGGTTCCACGAAATACTTTGTAGTTCGGGAAGGCAGGATTGGCCGCCTTCCCGGGCTGCATGGTTGCCGAAACTACACGGCTACGGGGACATTATGGAACGTCGAGACGACCGTCTCAAACGTATGAACCCGCGGCGTTCCATCGATTACCTTTGCCAGGGTCTTCAACACTTCTGGGTACGTGTTGGTGTTGTAGTCGTCTGCATTGTTCTTGTTCTCCCACAGACTGATTGAAACTGCATCCGCCGAGTTGGGGCTGCAAAGGGTGATTTCATCTTTGAAGCCCTTCTGCTTGCGCAGCAAAGGAAGAATCTGGTTCTCAAAGGTGCGGGTGTAGTCAGACTGCATGTTGGATTTCAAACGAAAAGCTACATTGCGTGCGTACATATTCAACCTCCAAAAGGTTGTTTCGCATGTCGCATATAAGACGGAGACAACTTCAGATGGGCTGACTTATATTCAGGGAACCTGAATGAGGGGAAGGTCTACACTGCCTCACCTACTACTCTACCGGGTACATTCACGATTGTCAAATTGGGAATTCACCAACAAGTACAATCCAGCCTGCGATTTGTGCCAGGATAGCTCTGCGCAACAGGCCAGGAAAGTCGATCGTGCCTGCTTCGGAAAGCTATTTTAGCGAACAATCTTAAGCTTTTGTTGCACCATCCCTAGAACGATACCCCTCGACCGGGAGCGAGCAATTGTGCTCAGACTCAGCCCGACGCGAAGTCCTACCATCGTGTCTGGCCAGAGAAATATAAGGAGAAACAAATGAAATCCAAGAATCTACTTGCTGTCGTTCTGGGGACGCTTATTGTGTTTGCCCTGTCGCTGCCGGTAATGGCACAGAGCACTACGCAATCAAGCACCTCGACGGCGACCCAGGCTCCCCCCGCAACCCAGAGCACCACCACCACGACATCGCAGGACCCGGCAGCGATGCCGGCGCAGACCACGCAGACGACCGATACCAATACCAAGTACAACAAGCATCACAAAGTGAAACAGACCGATTCGACCACCACCACAACCACACCGGCGGCCGCGCCGATGAAGCAGACTGACACCACGACTACCACAACCACACCGGCGCCGGAAGTGAAGAGCCAGAGCACCACGACGACGACCACGACTCCGCCCCCGCAGAACTAGTTCGGGGAACGTAACTCTACTGTTTCTGGGTGTGTAGGCGAACTACTTATCTCAGGACCCACCACTCAAGCTCGGTCTGCTTGGGTGGATTTTTATGTTTGCCTGCATTCGTGCCAGGCTATCTTGAAGATGAGATCGATCAGTCCGCTTCGACAATGCAGATCGATCAGCGTACCATCGAGCTTGAGAAGTTTCCTGACTCCTCATTCAGACCCCCTGAACTAGGTCAGCCGTTCTGGAGTCCCCTCCCCTTAGCAGTGAAATCGCAGGTGTCGAAGTGTCTAAACCCAAACGCCAAGTTACTCCTCAGGCTATCCCCGTTGCGCCGGAAGAGCCTACGCCGGACGTTTCCCCCAGTGTCTTCTCTGATGACGAGATACGAGTTCGCGCTTACCAGATTTACGAGTCTCGCGACAGAAACGGCTACCATGCCGACGCGGACTGGAGCCAGGCCCAGATTGAACTGATCGAAATGCTCGGTGGCAAGTAGTCCGCACGGGCCGCGCGGGATAACAGCCAAGGCATTGGCAAGCGATGGCTCCCCTCAGCGGTGCGCAAGCGCCGCTTTTTTGCGGCTTCCAGTTGGTGAAATAGGGCCAGGTTCGTCCGGGGGTTAGCGGTCTCGGTTGACGACGTAGAGAACCATCTCCAGAATAAAGCGTTTTCCCTCGGAATCCGGGACATCACGGAAGGCAGCCAAACCCTCGAATAACGCGGCTCCCGCCAATTGACGGGAGGCACGACGCGCATACTCAATACTCCGTTGTTGCAGCAACAAGCCATACAGCCAAGCGGTTTCCGTGCCGTCACGCTGCTGGCGCGGGAGTCCGAGATAGCGCTGCAGGCGGCGGCGATCCGCAGGTGCACAGTTGCGAAACAGATGAATCAGCATCAGGGTACGCTTGCCTTCGCACAGATCTCCGCCAATTTCCTTGCCATAGTTCTGGTAGTCGGCAGTGAGATTGAGGATGTCGTCCTGGATCTGAAAAGCCGCGCCCAGATACCAGCCGAAGCGGCAGAATCTTGCGGCGTTGAGCCGGCCTCCCTGGGCGATAAGCGCCCCCACGCGCATGGGATAGATGAAGGAATACCACGAAGTCTTTTTCAGGCACATACGCAGGTAGTCTTTGTCGTCGAGACGGCAGACGTTGTCGCGAATCCATCCCAGCTCGGTGGCTTGTCCGGCGAGGGAATGGGCCATCATGCGTTCGGTTTCCTGCATTACCTGCCAACTCACCTGCGGACCGAGAACGCCGGTATTTTCCATCAGGCGCCGCAGCGCCAGCAGGTTGGTGGCATTGCCAACGTTGACCGCGATGGAGACGCCGTACTCGCGATGCAGGGTAGGCGCGCCGCGGCGGCTCTCACTTTCATCCTGCACGTCGTCATGAATCAGAAATGCGTTGTGGAAGAGTTCGACTGCCACGGCGGTGTTCAAGGCCTGGCGGAGACTGCCTCCGAGGGCAGAGCAGGTAGCCAGGCAAAGCGCAGCGCGGAGGCCCTTTCCCGGCCGGCTGGGATAGGCCGATACCAGATCGTAGAGATGGGGCGGGCCGGACTTGGGTACCAGCGACAAAAGCGCCTGGTTAGTCAACTCACGGTAACGCGCTAAGGTGTGCCCAAAAAACTCCGAAGTCTGGGGCCGAGGGCGGCGACGACGCACGCGATCAGCGACTGGGCTTGGCACGGCTGCCTTTTCCGGCTTTGGGAGCGGCTGCGACCAGCTGATTGGCAATTTCGGCACCCATGTTGACGAGCTCCACCGCGAGATCGACGACGCCATGAGTGTGCTGGATGAAGCGCTTGGCAAGGTCGGTGTTCTCCTGCGACTGCAATTCAGCGAGCTGATCGTCGAGCAGGGTGATGACTTCGTGGGCATTGCCCTGGAACTTCTGCAGCGCCTGCTTGAAATCGCTGGGATCGATGCGGCGCTCCTTCTGGAAGCGCTGCTGCATCTGGCGGGCTGCAACGATCCCGGCAGCCACTTCTTCATCGAGCATGGAGGCGGCATCTTTGACGATCTGAGACGTATTGGTGCTGATCTGCTTGAGACGCCGGCTGCGCTCACTGGTGGAATCTGCGCCAGCTTTCGCCGCCGTTTTCGGGACTTTCCGTGGTGTCATCGCGACCTCCTGTCTGAGCGCATGGCTAGCCTTTTACCTCAGCGTTGATCGGGAAAGCATATCGCTTATCAAATGGGATTGGCAAGGTCGGGAAAGCAAGTTTCGAGCAAAAGAAAGAGCAAGAGCAGGTCCCTCCACTCCACCGCCGAAACGGCGGCTCCGGTCGGGATGACCGAGAGGAAAGAAACGGTGCGGTTGGATGTTGTGACAATCTCGGGTGATCTTATCCGGATTGAATGACACGATTCCCACACAAGCAAAAGCGGCTTGTGTGGGGCACCCAGTTTGTGCGGCACATGCGGCTACTCATACCGCAATGCAACCAGCGGATCGACGCGGGTGGCTCGGCGCGCGGGAACCAGACATGCGACAGTTCCTACTAACACCAGCACCAGCAGCACGCCCAGAAGAGTGACCGGATCGCGGGGCGAGACTCCCCAGAACATGCTGGACACCAAGCGGGTCAACCCGAGGCTGACCAGCATGCCCAGCAGCACACCAATACCGATCAGGCGAAGCCCTTTGCCCAGTACCATCTTCAGTACGGTTACCGTCGGCGCACCCAGCGCCATGCGAATGCCGATCTCGTGGGTCTGCAGAGAGACCGAGTAGGCCATGACGCTGAAGACGCCGATGGCCACCAACACCAGACCGACGCCGGCGAAGATGCCCAGCAGGATCAACCCGAACCGCGGGCCGGCGTAGGAGAACTGTTGCAGGTAGCCCTCCAGCGTTCCGGTCAGGGTCAGGGCGACATTGCGATCGACCGCCCAGATTTCGCGACGCACCAGCATCAGCATCGAGAGAGGTTCCACCGCGGTGCGCACCAGGATCCCGCGCTCCATTGCACCGGTGACGCTGTAGGGTAGATACGCCTCCGGTTGGGGCTCCTGCTGCAGTCCGCGGTTCTTTGCGTCGGCAATCACGCCGATGATTTCGAAATACTGGTCTTTGGTCGATTGCGGCATTTCGTCGAGTACTTTGAATTTGATCTTCTGCCCGATGGGATCTTCCTTGCCAAAGTACGTTTTCACCAGGGTGTCGTTGACCACCGCGACTGGGCGCGCTGCGTCCACATCGGATTCGGTGAGCAGACGGCCGCGCAGCAGATGGCGTCCCATGGTCTGGAAATACCCTTCGCTGCATAACTGGAACATGACATTCCATGGATCGGCATGGGTCTTGCCCGGGATGACGACGTCGCTTTCGGGGCCGCCGTAAGGTGGCAGGGAAGACGTTTCGGTCGCTGCGATAACTCCAGGCAACGCCGTTACGCGCTGCAGTACCTGGCGGAAGAAGATTTTCTTTTGCGCCGCGGTTTCATACTGGCCCTTGGGAAGCGGAGTTCGCGCCACAAGGATGTTGACCGGGTTCAGGCCCAACTCGACATGCTGCAGAGCGAACAGGCTACGCATCATAAGTCCCGCGCCCACCAGCAGGACGATGGAGAGCATCACCTCCCAAATCACCAGGCCGGAACGAAACTTACCGTGACGGAAACCGATGTTGACGCCCTTGCCGGTGTCTTTGAGACGAGTATGGAGGTCGCCGCGGACGGCGTGCACCGCGGGAGCGAGTCCGCATAACAAAGTGGTGAGCCCGGTCACGCCGACTGCGAAGAGCAGGGCACGCCAGTTCAGCCGCAGCACGGCCTCGGCGGGAATGGTCTGGTCGGGCATGACTGCGGTGACGCCCTTCAGTCCCAGATAGGCGAAGAGGCAGCCAAGCAGGCAGCCACCCAGTGCTAGCAGCAGGCTCTCGACCAGCAGTTGGCGGACGATGCGACCACGGCTGGCACCCATCGACGCACGAATGGCGATTTCGCGCTCACGTGCGGTGGCCCTGGCCAAAAGCAGGTTGGCGACGTTACTGCAGGCGATGAGCAGCAGCATGGTGACCGCCGCCAGTAGGGTGAACATCGTCATCTTGAACTGCCCGACCACGTCGTCGGTGAGCGTCTTCGACAGCACAGTGAACTGCTTGGGGAAATCATCGGGATAGGTTTTCGCCAGGCGGCGCGCTATGACTTCGAAATCGGATGCTGCCTGCTGCGTCGTGATCCCGGGCTTCAAACGCCCGAGCAGCCAGAAGTCGAGGTGCTTATTCACGGGATCGCTGCGGTTCATGTTGTTGGGCACCCAGATATCGACGTTGCCCAGCAGGAAGCGCGGCGGCATGACCGAGACCAGGGTCCGGGGCTCGCCATTCAGCACCAGCGTCTTGCCCACCAGCGTGGGGTCGCTGTTGAATTGCTTCTTCCACAAGCGATGGCTCATGGCGAACACAGGCGCGGCGCCTGCGTCTCCGTCGGCACGAGTGATCATGCGGCCCAACAGTGGCTGCATGCCGAGGAACTCGAAGGTGTTGGGCGTCACCCACTGTCCATCGAATTGCAGGGTGCCGTCCTTGCTGGTGTACAGGATGTCAAGCCCGGAGTTGCCCATCATGTCTTCGAAGATGTGGTTCTGGTCGCGAATCTCAAGGAATTCCGGAAGCTGGTAACTGGGGTTGTTGTATCCCTCGGGCCGGGTGGTGTCGTGGACATAAACCAAGGCGAGGCGTTCGGGGGCGCGGTAGGGAAGGGCTCGATCAGAACATTTTCGATGACGCTGAAGATCACCGTGACTGCACCGATTCCTAGGGCGAGCGCAACGATTGCCAGCAGCGTGAATCCGCGATCGCGGCGGAACCCGCGCACCGCATAACGTGTGTCCTGGGTGAATGAACCCAACCATTCCATAGACCCTCCCCGTCGCTAGCGTGACAGCCAGCCCGTCCCGATGGTTGCATAGACGCAATCCGGAGGAGGTGTGTTCCAAGAAAGCGTCGCGGTGTGTTGGTTGGTAGGGAAAGTGGGGTGAAACGCAGAGTAGTTTCTTCGGAACAACGCCCCGATCAAGCTCAATCAGCTTGTACGGGGCGTTTTGTCTTTCGGACGCAATCCAAAGGAAGGATTACTCCCAATTAGGGAAGATTGAGCCAACCGTGCGGGATGATTGCGGGTGCGCGGCGGTCTACCGAAATACAAAACTGTGCGGCGAAAATGCAACCATGTGTCCACTACTTGCCAGTGGCTCACCATTACGAAGTAATCAAAAAAAGGGTGCGCCTGGCGCACCCTTTGGGAAATTGATCAGCATAGATTCGGCGACTACTTGCCCTGCTGGAAGCGATTGTTGACTTCCGGCCAGTTGACCACGTTCCACCATCCCTTGAGGTAGTCGGCGCGGCGGTTCTGGTATTTGAGGTAATAAGCGTGCTCCCAGACATCATTGCCCATGATGGGGTAGAAGCCCTTAGAGAGCGGGTTGTCCTGATTGGGAGTGCTCATGATTTGCAGCGCTCCGGCGGCATCGCGCACCAGCCAGGCCCAGCCGCTGCCAAATTGTTTGACGCCGGCGTCGTTGAATTTCTCCTTGAAGCTGGCGAAGTCGCCGAAGGTGCTCTTGATGGCGTCGGCGATGGCGCCGTGGGGTTCGCCTCCGGCGTTGGGGCCCATGATGGACCAGAACATGCTGTGGTTGACGTGGCCACCTCCGTGGTTGCGAACGGCGGTGCGGATGGCCTCGGGCACGTTCTCCAAGCTCTTGATCAACTCCTCGGCGCTGAGCTCCTTCAACTCGGGAGCCTTGTCGACAGCGGCGTTAAGGTTGGTAACGTACGCCTGATGGTGCTTGTCGTGATGCAGGTGCATGGTCTGGGTGTCGATAAACGGCTCCAGAGCAGAGTAATCGTAAGGCAGCGGTGGAACTTCGTAAGCCATTCTGGTTCTTTCCTCCGAATGTCTGTGATGCAAGGGAAATTGGGTGGATGCAAAAGGAGCCGTAGTGACGACCGGCGTCCCAGTGAAAACATTATAACGGGCGCGGCGGTCAGCGGGATTTTTCTACCTGGGCGCGCTCGGCGGGCGTCATCTGCTGCCAGAGCTCCTTGCGGTTCTGCTCGGCCCATTCACTGCCTGGATCTACGGCCAGGGCCGAGGACATAAACTGGTAAGCCTTGACGCGATCGCGGGCGACGCAGGTTCCATTGGTATAGAGCGATGCCAGGCGGTTGCGGGCAGGAGCGTTGTCCTTGGCAGCCTCGGAGCGCAGCAGTACGAGAGCCTGCTCGCAACTGTGGGGAACTCCCTTGCCCTTGATGTACATGTCGGCCAGACGAACCGGAGCCACGGGATTGCCGCGGGATGTTGCCTTCCAGAGCCACGCCGCGGCGGCTGCAGGATCGCTCGCCTGCATGGCCCTGGCTAGTTCCTCCTGGCCGGGGTCGGACCTGGATCTTGGTTTGGCGACGGACGGCGGGGGTTCGGGGGGAGGTTCGCGTTTGACTACAGCGGCATCGGGAGCGGGCGTCGCCTTGGTAACAGTCGCTGGCTTCTGCGGGGTGACACTAACTGATGGAGTCGATGATGCGACGACGGATTTGTTGCCCTGTGTCAGAGAATCTTGCGTTGCGGCTGACGTGGGCTTTGGCTGCTGCTGATCAGGCGTCGCCGCGGTCTGAGTGGCGGACGACGCTTGGGGGTTCTGGCGAGGCAAGGATTCGGGCTGAGCCTGGGTCGCGGTGGTTCCGGTAGGTTTGTCGGTAGTCGAAGCGTTCGGTTGTGGTTCTTTCGTTGGAGGCGCCTCAGCAACGGGCTTCTCGGCAGTCGTGGCCGGCGCGGATGCGGTGATCTCCGAAGCGCGCTGACGCAGCTTGGCGTACTGCTCCTGGATTAGCTCGACGGGGCCCAGGTAGGCATGGTTCATTTGGGCGCGGCCTTGGAAGAACCCGAGTGTACCAAAGATGGCGAGCAGAACTATGAGCGACGACCACAGCCACCAGTGACGGCGTGCGGGCGGAGCAAGTTCATCGGACGGCAGTGCGGATTCCGTCGAGGGTTCGTCAAGTCCGAGAAACGAAGTGGTCGACGCGGTCGAAGCAGCTCGGACGGGCGCAGCTTGATGTGTATCCGCAATCTCGAGGTAGCGTGAGCGATCGGCCGAGGCATTCGCAGCCGGGTAATATTCCTCGCCGGTAGGATGCGGACCGGCCTCGGGCGGAGGGGGCACGTCGTCATCGAACGAAGGATGGCTAGCCGTGACCGGCGCCTCCGCGTCGAGCACAGGAGCTTCGCTGCGCATGGTCAATTCGTCAATCGCTTCCTCGGGCGGGTGGTAGCGGAAACTGGCCACGAACTCCTGCAACTCTCGCTCTTCGTCAGTGTCCTTTGCGACCGGCGGTTCGAAGGGGCTGATCGGCGGCGCACCAGCCGCTTCCGAGACGGCTTGGAAGGTGGGCATTCCCGCCGATTCTGGCGGAGGTTCCAGAGACTGCGGTGCAGGCGGACGCGGGATACTGGAAGGCCTTAGGCTGCCAGCTTCGACGTGGACCGGCGGAGGTTCGGGGTGCGGAGTCGCATAACGGCGAATCTCGGGCAGCGACGAGTGAGGCTGAACTTCCTCATTCGAAACAGATGGAGGCGATAGACGGTGCACGTCGGCCGGCGGAGCCGGCCGCATGACGGGAGGAGGCTCGGTGGTTGGGGCCATGGTGGAACGAGGCTGGTCTGGCGCGAGCTGGTCCACAGGTACTTCGACCGGTTCTATTCCCATGGGCTCTCCGACTTCGGCGACTGGCCCGGGCCCAACCATCGGAGTTTCCAGCGGCGACACAACAGCAGCGGCTGGTTCGGCAGCAGCCAGGGGTAGCGATTCCTCAACCCTTGCCGTGACTGACGGCACTGGCGGCGAAATGGGTTCAGGAGTAACCGGAAGCTGCGACGGCGCGATCTCGAGCGGCCCGCTGGGAAAGGTCAGCGCACTCTGCTCCTCCGGGACAGGCAGAAAACGATGGGGGAAAGGTGTGCCGCACATTCCGCAGTAACGGTTCTCGCGTGGGTTGTCGTGGCCGCAACTGCTGCAGAGCAAGGCGCCTCCAGATGAACCAGACCATCGTAACTCATGAAGCACGGTGGAGGAAAAGCAGGTCGGTCGGCGCGCTCGTGACACCAACCGGGAGAGAAAACAGGTCCCTCCACTTCGCCGCCGAAGCGGCGGCTCCGGTCGGGATGACGGAGAGGAACGGGAGGGCGGCTGGATGGCTGGAGGGGCAGGTATCGTTTGCGACAACAGCAAGGCTATGGCTGTTCGGCGTCCATGACCCTACAATGGTGGGCGATTGGCTGCACGGAGGAACCCCGAAAGTCCGGCGAAAGTGCCGGTGAATTCCGCTGAAAAGTGGGAGAAACAGGGGACAGATCCGGTGCGAGCGGGCAATCCCCGGAAACGTCGAGCGCAGCAGTGATGCTAAAAGCGGTTGTCGCTGCGAGCAAAACGCGCCCGGCCGATGCCGGTGGTTGCAAGAATTATGGGAGGGTTGAGGATGGCTGATGCACGTGAAGTGATGAATATCCGGCAGGCCTCGCAGTACCTGGGCGTATCGCCCGATACCCTCTACAAATATGTCTCGGAAGAGAAGATCCCCGCCTTCAAACTGGGTAACCGCTGGAAGTTCAAGAAGAGCATCCTTGACACTTGGATGGAGAACAAGAGCCTCACCAGCGAAGTATCCCGCCCCCGCAAATTGATGAAGACGGCGCGAGCCGCGATCAGCTAGAAGAAGTTTCGAGTTTCCAGTTTCGAGTTTCGACTAAAGACGATACAGCGATGTTTCGTGACGATTGCCAACCCTCGGCAATTGCGGGCCATCTATCAGTTCACCTGGAATTTCCAAGTCACTCCGAATAGCGGGCTGAAGATTCGCGGTTGCATGCCGATGCATTGAGCAGGTGCGCCCAAGGCGAACCCCGTGGAGGCTGTATGCGTGGAGTGTTGTATGCCCTGTTGCTATGCTCTGTCGCCGTTGCACAAGACCGTGATCCTGGCCCAGGGCCGGACTTCAGCCGCGCCGCCCGCGAACGCGGTTCGTTCTACCTGAACGGGCTGGGCTATCAATACCTTCAAGGCACAAATTACACGGTGGTGGCGTCGGCCGCTCCGATTATGAACGGCAAGTACTTTGGCGTGAAGCTGCACATCATTAATAACGGAAAGCGATCGGTGAACGTGGTTCCGGAGTCAGTCATGGTGGACGATTCTGTGGGGACGAAGCCGCTGGAGTTGCTTGCGGCGGCTGATATAGCCGACCGCCTGCGGCGCCAACCTGCGTGGTCACGGGTCGCCAGTATTGCTGCGGGAAACGATCCTGTGCAGGGCACAGGCAGCGCCTCGGGGTTTCCGGCAATGGCTGATTTGTTACGGGAACTGAGCAGGGAAACCGGCCAAAACGGAATGATGATGGGGTACGCCGACGCTCCGGAGCCAACCTTGACGGTACGCGGGGAGCCACGCGCTACGGCGCACAGTTCGGCGTCGTGCGACCTGGGATGCGAGTTGCGCAACCGTGAAATCGGCGATGGCAAAGGGCCACAACTGGCTAAGCGCAGCGCTCGTCCAGAGCAGTTGGAGCAGAGTGAGTTTCTGGCCAACACCATTCCTCCGGAGGGCGAGGTGCAAGGCGTGTTGTTTTTTTCAACGCCAAAGCTCACTGATCGCGCGCCAGTCTCGCACACCGGCAAGAAGAGCTATCAAGTCACAGTGACGGTTCCGGTGGGCGAGGAGAAGTTCCAATTCGTGTTTCCGCCCGAGTAAGGCAGCGCAGCGCAGAATTTCCGATATGGGAAAACGCGAGTGAATATCCGCCACAAACCCTTGAATTGCGTGCGTCTACGCGCCTATCCTGAAGCGAAAAGGGGCGTTGGACGCGGATGAGAGGTGGGTATGCCCGGTTCCAAGGTTGCATGGAAGTCGAAAACCTCGTGGCGTGCCAAACTGCACAAGCCGATGCTCCCCAAACTGATGCGCGTACCTGAGGGTCTGGCGAAACGGCTAGGCAGCGGCATGATGCTGATACCGACGGCGTTGGAAGTCGATGCCATGATTCGCAAGATTCCATGGGGTGAAGTCAGCACGGTGTCACAAATCCGACGTCGCCTGGCGCACTGGCACAATGCCGATGTGACCTGTCCGCTGGTCACAGGGATTTTTCTGCGGATCGTGGCGGAAGCTGCCGAAGAGGACCGCATCGCCGGAAAAGCCAACATCACTCCATACTGGCGCGTGCTGCGCGAGGATGGAGAGCTAATTGCCAAGTTCCCCGGAGGCGTGGATGAACAGGCGCGGCAACTGATGGAGGAAGGGCACACGGTCGTCGATGGCAAGGTGCTGGCGAGCACACCCACCAAGAACCTGCAGCTCACTCGCCGGGGGTAAATCCATGCGTCGTTATTCGCAGGTCAGGCGCTGGCATACCGGCCAGATCTTCCGCCGAACCCCTGTGGGTGGAGTTTCCCTAGTTCAAAACTACTATTCATTGCGAGGAAGTTTCGCAATACACTTGCGAAACTCGTAATGCGAAAGCCGTTGAAGCGTACCTTATCAATTCTTGCGGTTGTCCTGCTCTGTCTTTGGGGCGGCCTGCTGGTGTATGTCGGCTGGGCGATGAGACAACCTCCGGAGAAATTTGGCCGAGTGATGTCGCACATGCCCGGGCCGGCATTCCTGTTGTTCCCGTTCGAAACCATGTGGACCAAAGCGCGTGCCGGCACTGTGGATCCGGGAGAGACGGCCCCAGACTTCCGGCTACCGACGCTGGACCACCAGTCTGAGATTCAGCTTTCCTCACTGCGCGGCAAGCCGGTGGTGCTGGTCTTCGGGAGCTATACTTGACCGCCCTTCCGGCGGGAGGTTCCTGCCCTCAACAAACTCTACGAGCAGTATGGAAGCCAGATCGCGTTCTACGCGGTTTACATCCTGGAAGCGCATCCCAGCGACGTATGGCAGATGCAGAGCAACATCAAGGACAAAGTGGTCTTCGCCAGTCCCAAGGACGAGGAAGAGCGCGCATTTGTGGCGGGAGCGTGTGTGCGCAAGCTGGGGATCAAGTTTCCTGCCGTGATCGACGGATTCGAAAACACGACCGAAGTAGCCTACACCGGCTGGCCCGACCGTTTGTATTTGATCGACGCCCAGGGGAAGGTAGCCTTCAAGAGTAAGCCGGGACCGTTTGGATTCCATCCTGCGGACCTGGAGGCGGCGATCAAGAAACTGCCGCAAGCGCAGGCCCAGCGATAAGCCCGCCGTCACCCAACTATAATGTCAGCACAATGATCGGCAATTGGTTGCGAAAGGTCCCGCCCTCGATATTGCTGGCGTGTGTTGTCGGGGCGGTCGGGAGTTTGTGGGCGCAATCGCCGCTGACGATCACTACGACGTCACTTCCCTCAACGACAGTCGGATCGTTCACAAGATCAAAGATCGCCGTCAGTGGTGGGGCGCAGCCGCTCACTTGGAAGGTGACGGGCGGACAGCTGCCGCCGGGCCTGAAGCTGAATCCCACGAACGGTACGATTTCTGGCATACCGACCGCGCCGGGGGCGTATCGCTTCGCGGTAATGGTGACGGATTCAAACAGTCCGGCGATGCAGATCCAGCGCGAGTTCTCGGTCATCGTCACTGCAGCGTTGAGCATTGAATGGAAACAGCCGCCGACGGTGCACGGGGACAAGATCGACGGCTCGGTAACCGTCACTAACTACACCGCACAGGACTTTACGCTCACGGTGATTGTGGTGGCAGTGAACCAGATTGGACGCGCGACGGCGCTTGGCTACCAGGAGTTCACGTTGCGATCGGGTGCGGAACAGGTGATTCCATTTGGGTCGAGTCCGGGGTCGGGCACCTACGCTGTGCACGCCGATGCGGTCGCCGAGGTTGCGAGCACGAATACGATTTATCGGGCGCGGAAGCAGACCGCCGCGGCATTGGTGATAGAGCCGCCGGAGTAACGCGAGTCGAGAGACCATCTGGCGTTGCTGCGGCCTGTATCGTCGCTTGTGTCGCGGCTCGGCTCGGCGGCACGGATACAATCGTAGGGATGGACTACTCGCGCCGGCAGAAGACTTTCCAGCAAACACTGATTGACGAAGAGCTTGACGGATTCGTGGTCATGCATGCCGCAAACTTGCGGTACCTGTGCGGATATACAGGCAGCAACGGGCTGTTGTTGTTCTTGTCTGGGCGGCGGGTGTTCTTCACCGATGGACGTTACGCCGAGCAGGCGCGGGAGGAAGTAAAGGGCGCGCGCGTCGTGATTGTCAAAGGGCCGCTTATGACAGAGGCGGCAAAAGTCATTGGCAAGCTGAGCTCGGCGGCGATTGGGTTTGAGTCGGACCTGACCACGGTGGCGACCGCGAAGCACATGAGAGACTCGGTGCATCGGCGTATCGGGTGGAAGGCGACGACCGGACTCATCATGCGGCAGCGCATGATCAAAGATGTTGAGGAGTTGAAGCTGATCAGGGTCGCCGTGAAGTTGGGCGCGAAGGTGTACGAACAGGCATTGCGGGTGGTTCGTCCGGGCATGCGCGAGGTGGAAGTCGCTGCCACGTTGGAATTCGCGGCGCGGCGGGCAGGCGCCGATGGGATGTCGTTCGACACCATCGTGGCGGCGGGAAAAAGGGGAGCCTTGCCGCACGGACGCGCGTCTACGCAACCCATCCCACGGCGCGGGTTCGTGGTGATCGATTCGGGTGTTATACTGCGGGGCTATTGTTCTGACATGACGCGGACCGTGCATGTCGGCCGTGTCAGCCGAGTGGAACGCGAGTGGTACGAAGCGGTCCTGGAAGCGCAGTTGGTGGGAATTGCTGCGGTCCGACCGGGGGTTACGGCTGGGGAAGTGGACGAAGCGACGCGTTCGGTGCTGCGCAAGGCCAAGCTGGACCGGCACTTTACGCACTCCACGGGACACGGAGTAGGGCTGGAAATTCACGAGCCTCCGAGACTGGGGACGAAGCAGACCGAGAGGCTTGCTCCGGGCATGGTTGTCACCATTGAGCCCGGGATTTATGTCCCCGGTAAGGGCGGCATTCGCATTGAAGACATGGTAGTTGTCACCGGCAGGGGCTGTGAAGTGCTGACTCCGGTGACGAAAGAACTGATCGAGATTAAGACATCGTAGGCGACGTTAACCTGCTGAGCGGAATGCGATGAATCAAAAAGAGATCAAAGAACTGATCGAACTGCTGGTCGAAAAGGACATCACCGAGTTCGAAATCGAACGCGGTGATGTGAAACTGCACATCAAGCGCGGGGGCGAGGCGCATGCCCCGCAAGTGGTACACATGGCGGCTCCGGCGCCAGTGGCGGCGGCTGTTTCTGCACCGCCGGCGAGCAGCCTTGCGACGGACCCGGGCAAGCCGGCAACCGCGGCTGCATCCACCGAAGCCGCCGATGAGGCCAACCTGCACTCCGTGAAGTCGCCAATCGTGGGGACTTTCTATGAAGCGGCGTCGCCAGGGTCTCCGCCATTTGTGAAGGTGGGCGATACCGTGAAAGAGGGCCAGGTGCTGTGCATCATCGAGGCCATGAAACTGATGAACGAGATTGAGGCTGACGCCTCTGGCGTGATCGTGAAACAGTTCGTTCAAAACGGCAGCCCGGTGGAATATGGTATGCCGTTGTTTGGGATAAGTAAGAGCTAGGGAAATTCTGAAGAGACTATCGCAAAATTCAGAAAAGCAGATTCCCCGCGGGCCGGAGCCCGCAAGGAACGACAAAAATAGTAGAGGCTTGTACGGCACAGATGAAGCCGTGCCCGTTCAAAGCACGTTGGAACTCGCAATCGTCAGCAGCCTGTGAAAGCCGCGCCCGTTCGATGCGAGCTGCTGTGAAGTTCGACACGACGAATTCATGTTCAAAAAGATCCTGATAGCGAACCGCGGTGAGATTGCGCTGCGGGTGATCTGCGCCTGCAAGGAACTGGGCATCAAGGCGGTGGCAATTTACAGCGAGGCCGACCGCAACTCGCTGCACGTGCGCTTTGCGGATGAAGCCATCTGCATCGGGCCTCCTCGGCTGAGTGAGAGCTACCTCAACATTCCTGCTGTCATCAGCGCGGCGGAAATTGCGAACGTCGATGCCATCCACCCTGGTTACGGTCTGCTGAGCGAGAACGCCAACTTCGCCGAAGTCTGCCAGAGTTGCGGGATCAAGTTCATCGGGCCTCCGCCGGAAGTTACGCGGGTAATGGGCGAAAAGGAAAAGGCGCGCGCCACCATGAAAAAGGTGGGAGTGCCGATCCTGCCTGGGTCCGACGGCATTGTGCTGTCCGCAGATGAGGCGCAGGAGTGGGCGCGCAGCATCGGCTTTCCAGTGATCGTGAAGGCTTCGGCGGGCGGAGGCGGTCGCGGCATGCGGATCATCCGCAGCGCTGACGAGTTGCCCAACCAGTTCCATGCAGCGCAGTCGGAGGCGGCAGCAGCGTTCGGTAACGGCGATCTGTACATGGAGAAGTTCATCGAGCGGCCGCGGCACATCGAGTTCCAGGTGCTGGCCGACGAGCACGGAAATGTGATCAGCCTGGGCGAGCGCGAATGCAGTATCCAGCGCCGCCATCAGAAGCTGGTGGAGGAGTCGCCGTCGGTGGTGGTCAGCCAGGAATTGCGCGAGCGGATCAACGGCATACTGGTGAAGTCGCTGAGCGAGATCGGCTACATGAACGCCGGAACGATCGAGTTTCTGATGGACGAAGATCACGAACTGCACTTCATCGAGATGAATACGCGCATCCAGGTCGAGCATCCGGTGACGGAGATGGTCACCGACGTGGACCTGGTGAAGTCGCAGATCATGATTGCGGCAGGCATGAAGATGAGCGAGGTCATCAACCATCCCGTGGTGTCGCGCGGACACGCCATAGAGTGCCGCATCAACGCCGAGCATCCGGAACGCTTCACGCCTTCAGCGGGAAAGATCACGGCGCTCAATCTTCCAGGTGGGACGGGCATTCGGGTGGACACGGCGGCCTATGCGGAGGGCGTGATTCCGCCTTACTATGATTCGTTGATTGCGAAGCTGGTCGCCCGCGGACGCGACCGCGATGAGGCGATATCGCGCATGTCGCGCGCGCTGGACATGTTCGTGGTGGAGGGAATCTTCACCAGCATTCCACTGCACAAACGGATCATGGCCGATGCGGACTTCCGGGCGGGCAACATCGACACCAAATTCATGGAGCGCTTCCTGGCCCAGAACAATAATAAAGACGCCATGAAGCAGTAACCGGTTATGCCAAAAACCCTTCGCTTAGCCAAGCTGTACGCCATCGTGGATGTGACCTGTTTTGCGCCGCCGCTGCGGACAATGAACTCGGTCGTCGAGTTTGCCCGCGACCTGGGCGAGGGCGGTGTGACCGTATTGCAATACCGCCACAAAGAGGGTGACACCCGGATGATGCTGCGCCATGCGCGCGAAATCAAGCGTGTGCTCGGAGACAAAGCGACGCTGATCATGAACGACCGCGCCGATATTTGTGTGGCGGCCGGGTATGACGGGGTCCACCTCGGGCAGGATGATCTGCCAGCCGAAGGTGCCCGTTTGGTGGTTGGCGAGGATCGAATCATCGGCGTTTCCACCCACAATCTCGAGCAGGTAAAGGAAGCCGACGCGGGGCCGGCGGACTACATTGCGATTGGGCCGGTGTTCCCCACGACGGGCAAGAAGAACCCTGACATGGTGGTTGGCCTCGAAGGCGTGCGGGCAGCGCGAGCGGCGACCAAAAAGCCGCTGGTGGCGATCGGGGGAATCACGCGCGCGAATGCGAAGTCGGTCATCGAGGCCGGCGCCGATTCGGTAGCGGTGATTTCCGACCTGTTGAGTTCTCCTCGCAGGGCGGCTGAGGAATTCCTGCGGCTGTTGGTGTAGATTCTTCCGAGATACCTTACAGACCGAAGAGGTTCTTTGAGCAGCCAAACCAAGACAGTTTCTCTCGCCTCCGGCGAAAATGAGTTCGTAAAGGGATTGGGCCTGACCAGTGCAACCACGCTGGTGATGGGCTCGATGATCGGCTCTGGCATATTTATCGTGTCGGCCGAGATTGCGCGCGAGGTGAACTCGCCCGCGCTGCTGATCGCTGCGTGGCTGGTTACCGGCTTCATGACCATCACGGGAGCGCTGGCCTACGGCGAACTCGCGGCCATGATGCCACACGCGGGCGGACAGTATGTTTACCTGCGCGAATCGCTGGGGAAGTTGTGGGGATTCCTCTACGGATGGACCCTGTTCCTGGTCATACAGACAGGCACCATCGCGGCGGTGGGCGTGGCGTGCGGCAAGTTCCTCGGCGTCTTTTTCCCTTCCGTTTCCGCCAGCAACTGGATCCTGCACCTCTGGCATGTTCCGCCGATTCCGCTCGGCCCGATGGTACTGGGCAACATGGATGTCGGCCTGAGCACCCAAAATCTGGTCGCGGTGCTGGTGGTGATTTTTCTGTCGGTGATGAACATCTTCGGCGTGCGGCTCGGCGCCGCCGTGCAGAACGTCTTCACGTTCGCCAAGACGGCCGCTTTGCTGGGACTCGTGGGACTGGGCATCTTTATTGGCCGCAACGCGCAGGCCATCGCAGCCAACTTCGGCGCCAACTTCTGGCACAACGCGGGCTTCTCTGCGCTGCATCCGGTGCAGGTCGGAGTGGGCGGTCCAATCGCGCTGGTAGGGACGGTCACCATCCTTGCAGTGGCGCAGGTGGGCTCGCTATTTTCCGCCGACGCTTGGAACAACGTCACGTTCACCGCGGGCGAAGTTCGCAATCCCCAGCGTAATCTGCCGCTATCGCTGGCTATCGGTACAGGAGTGGTGATTCTGCTCTACGTGCTGGCCAACTTTGTGTACCTCAGCGTGCTGCCGCTGGTGGGTGATGCGAATGGAACCACTATCCTGGCGCGCGGCATTCAGCACGCATCGGAAGATCGGGTGGCGACCGCGGTGATGCAGGTCATCTTCGGATCATGGGGCGCGCAACTCATGGCCATCATGATCCTGATCTCTGGATTCGGCTGCAACAACGGGCTGATCCTGTCGGGGGCGCGCGTTTATTACGCGATGGCGAAAGACGGATTGTTCTTCAAAGGCGCGGCCAAACTACATCCCAAATACCGGACACCAGCGCACTCGCTGATGATGCAATGCGTGTGGACGTGCGTGCTGTGCATCTCAGGTAGTTATGGACAGTTGCTGGATTACATCGTGTTTGCGGTGTTGGTGTTCTACATCCTGACCATTGCGGGACTGTTTGTATTACGAGTAAAGCAGCCGGATACGCTGCGTCCCTACCGCGCGATTGGATATCCGGTGCTGCCAGCGGTCTATATTCTGATGGCGGTGTTCATTGATATAGTCTTGTTACGCTATAAGCCTCAATACACGTGGCCTGGGTTGATCATCGTGCTCATGGGGATTCCCGTGTATTTCCTGTGGTCGAAGCGCAACCGGGCGGAGCGACTGCAAGCCTGATCTCGAAGGAGAGACGAAGCCGAATGACGAATCTTCTGAAATGTAAGCCTCTCGACATATTGCTGAAAGAGGCGACCCATGAGGATGAACATAGTCTAAAGCGGGCCCTGGGGCCGCTCAACCTGATTACGCTAGGCATCGGGGCGATCATCGGTGCGGGCATTTTCGTTCTCACCGGCTCGGCGGCGGCAATGTACGCAGGTCCGGCTATAGTGCTCTCATTCATACTTGCGGGCTCGGGATGCGTGTTTGCCGGGCTGTGCTACTCGGAGTTTGCGTCGCTGATCCCGATTGCGGGCTCGGCTTACACCTACGGCTACGCAACGCTTGGCGAAATTTTCGCGTGGATTATTGGTTGGGACCTCATCCTGGAATATGCGTTTGGCGCGGCCACCGTCGCATCCGGCTGGGCTGGATACTTCGTGAGTTTTCTGCAGGACTGGGGCATCACCATTCCACCGCAGTTCACTGCTACTCCTTATACTCACATGGGCAATCACTGGGTCCCAAACATGCTGGTCCAGTACCAGGGCCGCTGGGAGCTATTAACTACACTGGCTCCGATTTTGAACCAAAAGGGCGTGGATGCCTCGACATTGCCGCAGGTGCAGGGCGTCTTCAACATTGTGGCGTTCCTGGTGATCTGCCTCATTACGTTCATCCTGGTGATTGGGATCCAAGAATCAGCAAACTTCAACTCTGCGATCGTGATTGTGAAGGTAACGATTGTGCTGATCTTCATCGCGATTGCAGGCGTATTTGTGCTCAAGCATCCGACCGTCGCCGCCGCCAACTGGCACCCATTTATTCCACCGAACCAGGGCGCGTTTGGAGAATATGGCTGGTCGGGAATTGCACGTGCCGCAGGCGTGATTTTCTTTGCTTATATCGGATTTGACGCCGTCTCAACCGCCGCGCAGGAAGCCAAGAACCCGCAACGGGACATGCCGATCGGCATTCTGGGATCGCTGGTGGTGTGCACAATTCTGTACATACTGGTTTCGGGATTGTTGACGGGCATCGTTCCCTACTCGGCGTTGAACGTTGCGGCACCGGTGGCGGTTGGCATCGATGCAACCGGGGTTCGCTGGGGCTCGGTCCTGGTGAAACTGGGCGCCATTGCCGGATTGGGCAGCGTGATGCTGGTGATGTTGCTGGGACAGTCGCGCGTGTTTTACTCCATGTCGCGAGACGGCCTGCTGCCGGAATGGGCGGGCAAGGTCCATCCCAGATTCCGCACGCCGTACATCTCATCGATCACCGTGGGGCTTTTTGTGGCAGTTTTCGCGTCGGTGGTGCCGATCGGGATTCTGGGCGAGCTGGTGAGCATTGGTACGTTGCTGGCATTCGTCATCGTGTGCGCGGGCGTCTGGCTCCTGCGCAAGCGGCGTCCCGACTTGCATCGCCCCTTCCGCACTCCGCTGGTACCGCTAGTGCCCATCCTTGGCATTCTTATATCGTTTGCGTTAATGGCCTCCCTGCCATTGGCAACATGGATCCGGTTGTTCGTCTGGCTGGCCCTCGGAATGGTGATCTACTTTGGCTATGGACGTCACCACAGCCACGTGCAGCGCTTGGGGAGCGATGCGGTCAAGAAGTAACGGAAATTCGGGCGCGTGTAGCCCGACCTAACCAGCGCCCTCCTTCACGGGAGGGCGTTTTGTTTTTCATGCCGACGTGAGCTGCGTCATTGCGCTCAGGCTCTGCCATCGCGCAGAATGGCTGACGTGAAGATCCCATTCAATCTGAAGCTGCTGTTCGTGCTGCTGGTCGCGCTGGTGATCGGTGGCGTGTTGGGATTTCACTTCATTGAAGGCTGGACGCTGTTCGATGGCTTTTACATGGTGCTCACCACCATCACCAGCATCGGATATGGCGAGATACATCCGCTGTCGCATGGTGGCAGGCTATTCAACAGCTTCGTCATCATTACCGGCGTGGGTCTGGTGCTGCTGCTGGTCGGGGGCGCCTCGCGCACTTTGCTAGAATTCGAGCTTCAATCGGTATTGGGCAGGAGACGCATGGATCGCGAGATCAGCCGGCTGTCAGGCCACTTCATCATCTGCGGAGCCGGTCGCGTGGGGCGCAGTGCGGCGCGCGAACTGGCGCGCAAGCCGCTGCCCTTTGTGGTGGTCGATACCAGCCAGGAGAAGCTGCAGCGGTACACTTCCGAAGGCTGGCTGACCCTGGTCGGCGATGCCACGCAGGCGCCTGTGCTGCACCAGTTGCGCATCGAACACGCGCAGGGTTTGGTGGCGGCGACAACTACCGACGCCATCAATATCTACATTATCCTGACGGCGCGCAGCCTCAATCCCAAAATCAAGATCATCGCGCGCGCGTCGGAAGAAGATGCCGAAAAGCACCTGTTGACGGCTGGCGCGGACTCGGTGGTCTCGCCCTATCGCTTCGCCGGTTATCGAATTGCGCAAACGTTTATGCGTCCCAACGTGGTCGATTTCTTCGACACCGCGATGAACCAGAAGCGCCCGCTGGAGATCGAAGAAGTCAAGGTGAGCATGGGAGCGCGGGTGGCAGGGCAGACGCTGGAAGGATCGCGCATCCGGCAGGAGATGGGCGTGATCGTGCTTGCGATCAAGGGCGAACACACCGCGATGCGTTTCAACCCTCCGCCGGACGAGGTGATTCACCCAGGCGATCACCTGATTGCCATGGGTGATCCCGAGGGACTGCGGCGGCTGGAAGAATCGTCTTCGGAGCCGGCGTGAAGATCACCACCGCGGCGGAGATGCGCGAGATCGATCGCGTCACGACCGAAAAGTTCCGCGTGCCTTCGCTGACCCTGATGGAGAACGCCGGCAACGCGGTAGCGCAGTTCATCCTGGAAAATTTCAGAAGCGCGGACCGCATCGCCGTGGTTTGCGGCAAGGGCAACAATGGCGGCGACGGCTTCGTGGTGGCGCGACGGCTGCACCGCGCCGGGCGCGTGGTCGAGGTGTTGCTGCTGGCCGCACCATCGGAGTTGAAGGGCGATGCGGCGACAATGTTCGAGCGCCTGCCGGTGCGTCCCATCATCGTGCAGAGCGCGCAGGAACTGCAGGCGGAATCGTCGCGCAGCCTAGGGAATTGCGACCTGCTAGTGGATGCGATTCTCGGCACGGGATTCAAGCCTCCGGTGAAGGGGTTGTATGCGGAGGCCATTGCGGTCCTCAACCGCGGCGGCAAGCCAGTCGTAGCGGTGGACATTCCGTCGGGCGCTGATTCCGACGCGATGACGGCGCAGTCGGGCGAGGGAATTGCGCGGGCGGACGCGATCGTGACGTTCACGGCTCCGCGGCCGGCACACGTGTTCGCAGAACTGACGCGAGGGCCGGTGATCGTTGCGCCGATCGGAGCTCCCGATGCAGCCATCGAATCGAAGCTGAAGCTCGAAGTCACGACGGCGCATGACCTGGCGGCGTTTTTGGCGCCGCGTCCCATGGACAGCAACAAGGGTGTGTATGGCCACGCGTTGATCGTCGGCGGGTCGCTCGGGAAGTCGGGTGCGGCAGCGATGGCGGGCATGGCTGCGCTGCGCGCGGGCGCTGGGCTGGTGACGGTCGCAACCGCCAAGAGCGCGCTGCCCAACGTCGCGGGATTCGCGGCGGAGTTGATGACCGAGGCGTTACCTGAGACCGACGTGGGCGGGATCGGCATGGCCTCGGTGAAGAACGGCAAGCTGCAACAGTTGGCCTCGACCATGACAGTGGTGGCGATTGGGCCGGGCATTGGAAGGCATCCCGAGACGGTGGAGTTCGTGCGCGAAGCGGTGCGCACGTTGAAGTGTCCGATAGTGATCGATGCCGATGGACTGAACGCCTTCGACGGCAAGACCGAATTGCTGGATGGCAGCAAGCGCGCACTGGTGCTGACGCCGCATCCGGGAGAAATGTCGCGGCTGGCGGGCATCTCGACCAAGGCAGTTCAGGCCGACCGGCTCAACGTAGCGCGCGACTTCGCACGCGAGCATCGCCTGGTGCTGGTGCTCAAGGGCAACCTCACGATCATCGCGCTGCCGGACGGCACGGCGTGGGTGAATCCTACGGGCAATCCGGGTATGGCGACAGGCGGGACAGGCGACATATTGACCGGGATGACGGCGGGCATCCTGGCGCAGATGCCGAACGATGCTGCGCCGGCGGCGGTGGTCGCGGTTTACCTGCACGGACTCGCGGGCAACGTCGCAGCTGAGACCATGGGCGAACATTCGCTGGTCGCAACGGATTTGCTGAGCGGACTGCCGGAAGCGTTTCGGCGGGCGACGCGTTGGGCGAGAGACGGCGTGGTGCGCATTCGCGGATGAGTTCGCGCGAATACATCACGCACTCGGCTGAGGAGACTATCGCGCTGGGGCGCGAATTGGCACCGCTGCTGAAAGACGCGCGGATGGTCATCCTGCGGGGCGATCTGGGAGCGGGCAAAACCACGCTGGTGAAAGGCATCGCCGAAGGCTTGCAGGCCGCGTCGCAGGAAGACGTGACCAGCCCGACGTTTACGCTGATCCATGAATTTCGCGGGCCCGAGGTGAACCTCTACCACGTCGATCTCTACCGCATCGAGACGGAGCGGGAACTGGCAACGCTCGGACTCGACGAACTCTTCGCCGAGGAGGGCAACCTGGTGCTGCTGGAGTGGGGCGAGAAGTTTCCGCGGCTGGTGAGGGAGCGCGATGTGGAGATTGCGATCGACAGGCGCGGGGACGACGAGCGGAGGATAGCGATTAGTCGCAAATGAAATTCAGACGAAAAGGTAGCAATCGCCTCGACCGAACCAAAACCCGGCTAGAACGGGGTACCGGAATTTGAAAATCCCCAACAACACAAATGCACTTGTCTAGGCTCCCCGCTCTACGGCAAGTGCGGGTGTAACAGCCTCGGAAAGATCGCGAGGTAGCGAGGCTGAAACAGGGCCATGGCACCGGCAAAGAAGGCAGTGGTAAGGGCAAACGTTAGAAATAGCCTGCCAAGGTCACCAAGAGACTTTTCTGTTTGGCGTGAGTAGGCCCAGACGCATCCGATCACCACCATTAAATTAAAGAACCACGCGGGCACCGCGATCAGCAGATCCGGTCTGGCCAGATGCGCAGTGCGGACCCACAGCGATAATTGTTGAAGGCCGTTGAAGAAGAACGTCGTGGCAAAGACGTTTGCATAGTCCCACAGGCCCGCCGCAGAGAAGCCGATAAAGTAACCCCACCGGCTTGCGCGAAGACTGAACATCATTGTCGCGGCATACATCCAAGCTTGGAAGAAGTGAAGCCAGCGAATGTCCGCTTGCCAGTAGGCCGACAGGCCCAACACGAATATGAACCCGCTGGATCCGATGAGGATCAACCATTCCGGTGCGCCGAGTCGTCGATATGCTTTTGCCATGGAATACGATACGGAATCGTATCGGTCCAGGTTCCGGCAGTCGGAGGGACGTTGGTGGGAACAGCACGAAGACCTCCGCTGGCCCTTGGAACTCACGCAAGAAGAATTTGCGGCCCGCTATCACATTCCTCTGGGTACGCTGCGCGATTGGGAACAGGAGCGGGCGGAGCCGGACCAGCCTACGCGGGCCTATCTGACCCTCATCGCTCGCGACCCCGACCATGTGAACCGGACATTGAATCCAAGGTCAGCCTGAGAACCATCGAAAGCTTAGATCTCGCGCCCGAACATCTCAACCAGGACCGAGGAAACAGTCTGTGCCGTCTTGAGCGATACGGTCCCGAGCTTCTGAACCAGGCGGTCGCGATCGACAGCGCGGATCTGGTCCAACGCCACTTGTCCGGACTTGCCTTGAAACGTTAAGGCGATGCGCGTGGGGTAGGACCGATGAACCGTAGTCATGGGGGCTACCATCACCGTCTTTAGATGCTGATTCATCTCATCGGGGGAGACGACCAGGCAGGGACGCGTCTTCGTGATCTCGGATCCGCGAGTGGGATCGAGCGATACCAGCCAGACTTCGTCAAGGCGCGGCGGACGGCTCACCACTTCCATTCCTTGCGATCAAACTCCGAGGCCCGCATGGGCTCCAGCAGTAGATCGTCGTGTTCCGCTGACCCGGCGTTCTGAAAAGCTTCGATCCAACCCTGCCGGAGCCGCCGTCCCGGAGAAATCACCAGGCGATCATTCTCGACCGATAAATCCACAGTCCCTTCCAGTCCGCATTGCTCGATCAGGGGTTTCGGAATGCGAATCCCTCGCGAATTGCCGATGCGAACGAGTTCGGTCTTCATGATCGGCGGGTCCTCTTTGTAATTACATTGTAATCACGGCAGTGACTTAAGAGCAAGGCGAATCCCGCGCGAGCCAAGTCGGGACGAAGGTTGAGGGTGCTCGATCCAACCCTTTCGTCCACGGCGGAGAAAGAACGGTGCATCTTGTGCCACGCGCGTACCCCTCCCCCTCCCTTTTGCAAAGTCGCTCGAACAAAGGACTTAGCAAATCATTGTCCGCAAAGTAGCAGAAACAAATGGGTTACAGGTAAAGTAGCACAAACAAAGAAGTTAGACCGTGGTTTTGCGGGGACGGTTTGAGGGAATCAGGGATTTTTGAGATGACATCAGCCCTTGGTCGTCTCACCGGGGACAACTGTGATTGTCAAAGAACCGGTCGAGCGACGCCTGTGGGACGCCAGAGCTATCGTCGCAAGGGGGAGCGGCGGTGTCATGAAGAATCGGCAGGTCTAAGTGACGAAAGTAACCGGATCATCCCCTTTTGGGAAGTGGGGCAGCCGGTCGTTGCCACACGCGGGCTTTTGCCGTACTCTATGGGCGATGGAAGTGCATTTCACGCCCGAGCAGCAAGCGCAACTTGCGCAGATGGCCAACAAGACCGGGACTGCTCCCGAACGGTTGGTGACGAAGGTTGTCGCCCATTATCTCGACGAAGAGGCACGGTTCCTGGCCGCCGTGGAAAAAGGAATCGCGGCAGCCGAGCGCGGGGAGTTCATCGAAGAAGAAGAAGAGATGGACGCCCGGCTTGAAGCTATGTTCAGGCCCTGATGCGCCTGCGTTGGACCGTCCCCGCCGGCGATTTAGAGAACATCAAAAACTATCTGCAACAGAACTATCCGGATTTCGCAGAACCGACGGTGCGGAACATCTACCAGCGTAAACGTTTGCTGAAAACCTCACCTATTGAGTGCCTCAAAATACAGGGAGAGTCTTGTGATTTGTCATCACGAGGTCGCCGCGGCGACCGAGGGCCCTGCTTTTTGCTTTCTCCAGCGGAGAGCAGATTCCCCGCGCCCGAAAATCGGGCGCGAGGAATGACCATACTCAAAGGGGACTGGCCTTGTCCGTTAAGAGCGATGCAATATGAATATGAACAAGACGACTACTTCCGGCAAAACAGCTAATCGTCTTCGGGCGATGACTGCCGAGGCGATTGAGCAGGCCGCGCGCGCGGACCCCGACGCCCAGCCTCTTACCCCAGCAGACCTCAGTGGGATGAAGCGTGTCCCTCAGGTGAAAGTCATTCGCCGGGCGCTGGAACTCACGCAAGAGGAGTTTGCGGCCCGCTATCACATTCCGCTGGGTACGCTGCGGGATTGGGAGCAGGGGCGGGCGGAACCGGACCAGCCTACGCGGACCTATCTAACCCTCATCGCCCGCGATCCCGACCATGTGAACCGGACATTGAATCCAAGGTCAGCGTAAGCCAGTGCGGGCGAAGGTCGAGGGCGTCCGCTCCCACCCTTTCGCAAGACCGGCGAACGGATGGTGCATCCGCCGATCAGGGTTGACAAGTGTTAAGCTACAGGCTACAGTGATCCGGTGAGAATACGGAACTTCTCTCATAAGGGGCTGAAGAAGCTCTACGAGGACGACATCGTAAAGGGCGTGCCGCCCGATACGGTGGACAAACTCCGCAAAATGCTGGCCTTCCTCGATGACATGGAAGACCCCGACGAATTGCATGCGCTCCCGGCGTGGAAGGCACACACGCTGACCGGCGACCGCAAGGGTACATGGAGCCTCAGCGTCACCCGCAACCGGCGTCTGACGTTCCGCATCGACACGGCAGAGCACGAAGTCTGCGACCTAAACTTGGAAGACTACCACTAGGACAGTAGGAGCCAACGCCATGCCTATGAAGAACCCGCCCCATCCCGGAGATTTCATCCGGTCGGAGATCATTGTCCCTGCTGGCCTGTCGGTCACGGCAGCGGCGGAGGCGCTTCGTGTTTCCCGTCCCGCGCTCTCCAGCCTGCTCAACGGCAAGGCCGGCCTTTCGGGGGACATGGCGCTGCGCATCGAAAAGGCTTTTGGAGTAAAGATGGATACGCTGATGAGAATGCAATCTTCGTACGACATCGCGCAAGCCCGCAAGCGCGAGAAGCAAATCCATGTGCGCCGCGTTCGCAATCTGGCCGAAGCTCGGGTGTAAGTGACCCGGTCGTTGCCACACCGACGCTTTTGCCGTACTCTGAAGCCGATGGAAGTGCATTTCAATCCCGATCTGCAAGCCAAGCTCGACGAGTTGGCGACGGAAACCGGACGCCCCACGGACGAGCTGGTAGAGGACGCTGTGCTGGGTTATTTCAACGAATTGGCACAGACGCGGGAATCGCTCAACAGCCGGTATGACGAGTTGAAAAGCGGCAGGGTGAAGCCCATCCCCGGCGATGAAGTGATCGCGCGCTTGCGCGAAAAGAGCGCGGCCCGCCGTTCCCCTCGGGCTTCGTGACCGGATACGTTTTCCACCCGGAAGCGGCCCTCGACCTTGAGGAAATCTGGGATTTCATTGCCGAGGATAATCTCGACGCCGCTGACCAGGTAATTGCGGATGTTCTGGCAAGCCTCGACGCACTGGTGGCTTTTCCCAATCAGGGCCACAAACGCCCGGACCTCACATCGCGTCCGTTACGATTCATTTTGGCGCGTGGCTACCTGATCGCTTACGCGCCGGAAGAAAGGCCCCTGTGGATCGTCGCGGTGCTGCACGGACAGCGCAACCCCCGCGTGATGGCTGCGATCCTCAGAGATAGAGAGTAGTTTGTGCCTGGAATGCAACGCAATATGAACAAGACGACTACTTCCGGCAAAACAGCTGATCGTCTCCGGGCTATGAGCGCCGAGCAGATTGAGCAGGCGGCGCGCGCGGACCGCGACGCACAGCCGCTCAGCGAAACCGATCTTAAGCGGATGAAGCGAACCCCGCAGGCGAAAATCATTCGCCGGGCGTTGGAACTCACGCAAGAGGAATTTGCCGCCCGCTATCACATTCCTCTGGGTACGCTGCGGGATTGGGAACAGGGAAGGGCGGAACCGGATCAGCCTACGCGGGCCTATCTAACGCTCATCGCCCGCGATCCTGACCATGTGAACCGAACGTTGAATCCGAGGTCAGCCTGAGATAGTGCGGCGAAGGTCGAGAGCGTTCGCTCCCACCCTTTCGCAAAACCGGCGATAGGATGGGGCACTGGGCGCGTCCTCACCTCCAGCGCAGCCTCCTGGAGCCGCCGCATGATACCCTTGCGCCCAGAATTGGTTTCTGAAATGAACAATCCCCTGATTTTCTTGAGCCACTCGGGCGAAGATACTCCATTCGCGAGAGAACTCGCTCAACTTCTGCGCCCGACCGGAGTGGATGTTTGGCTGGATGTTGAACGGCTGCAGCCGGGCGATCGGTGGGGACAGAAGATCGAGGATGGTCTGCGTCAGGCCACGGCCATGGTGTTGTATGTGGGGAAGTCCGGGGTGCGGCATTGGGTCGATCAGGAAGTGCGCGTCGCCCTTGATCGCAGTACGAAGGACCCGGATTTCCGGCTGATTCCGGTTCTGGGAGAGGGCTCGAATCCGGAAGACCTCCCGTTGTTCCTGAAGCAATACCAGTGGCTCGATCTTCGAGAGGGATGGAGCGGCGCCAGCCAAGGCCGAGACCGAAAAGAGGCGAGCTTACGTTGATTCATTGTTCTACGCCGCCAAGTCTGAGACGTCGCGCCCAGTTCACGTTCTGATCACGTTGCGCGCCGACTTCTACTCACATTGTTGGGACCATCCTGAGCTCATCAGACGCATGTCAGCCAACCAGTACAACGTGCGACGAGCCAGCGCCGAGCGCCTCCGGGATGTGATTGAAAAGCCGCTGGCGCTTGCCGGAGCAAAAGCGCAACCCGGACTGGTGGACGACATTTTGAGCGACGCGGGTGACGAGCCCGGCAACCTGCCGCTGCTGGAACATGCGCTGTCTCAGTTATGGGACAAACGCGCAGGCTCGGAAATCACGCACGACGCCTATAAGGAGATTGGACGGCTGAGCGGCGCGCTTAGAAATCATGCCGATATCGTCTTGAACGGCTTGGGACCAGAGAATCGTCCTTTGGCCCGCAAGATTTTCCTTTCTTTGACCCAGTTGGGCGAAGGTTCGGAGGACACCCGGCGGCGCGTCAAGAAGGTGAACCTGATTGCGCTGAGTGCCGGCAGCGATCAAACCGAAAGAGTCCTGAAGGTTCTTACGGACACCCGGCTCCTGACCAGCACCCGTGCGGTCGATTCCTCCCAGGAAGACCCTGCCAACCCGGCCTCCGAATCGTCCAAGCCGGATGAGATCCTGGAAGTTTCGCACGAAGCGCTAATTCGGGAGTGGCCCGTACTTAGAAAGTGGGTGAATGACAGCCGGGATGAATTGCAATTCGAAAGGAGAGTTTTCGAGGCAACGGCGGAGTGGGAAAAGGAAAAGAAGGATGTCGGCTTGCTTTGGTCTGGGACTCGATTGGCGCGGGCCAGCGAGTGGGCTCATAAGCATGAGACCGAAGTGCCGCCCGAGGTGCGGGCATTCCTGGATGCCTGCCAGCAGCAAGCCCGTTTGGAAGCCCGCAAAGCCAAACGGCTTCGAACATTGGTCTCGGCGCTCGCATCCGTGGTACTCGTGCTGGTTATCGGCTTCATGGGCTGGACTACATACCGGGCGAAACAGGAACTTTTCGCTGAGAACATCGTCATTTATGAAGGCAGAATGTGGACGCGGAATGACAATCTGAAAGAGGTCAATTGGCAACAGGCTGACCAATACTGCAGAACTCTCAACTTGGTCGGCTTATCGGGTTGGGAACTGCCTACGATCGACGAACTGGCAAAGCTCTACGATCCCCAAAGCTCAAGCGCATACAAAATCCGAAAACCGTTCCGGCTGGCCAGCTATTGGGTGTGGAGTTCGACGAAGGACGACAAGGAAGACTCGGGTTCCGCGTGGTTCTTCGACTTCCTCCGCGGTAAGCGGTTCGCGGACAGAATGGACGCCTCCGACTCCTACCGCGCCTTGTGTGTGCGTCGTTCCGGAGAATGATGTGGGTGATTTGGTCATTTGGTCATTGGTTTCCAAAAATCTAGAGAACAAGCCTGTTGGGAGCGCTTCACTCGTCGATAGGCTCTTTGTAATCTTAGGGTTTCTTTACATTCAGCACTGAGAGCCGCCTGTGCAGAGTTCCGCTGGCACACCTCTCAGAACCCCATGATGTTGTAGCCGCAGTCCACGTAGAGCGTTTCGCCGGTGATGCCGGTGGCGCCTTCGCTGGCTAGAAAGACCGCCGTCGCGGCGACCTCGTTCACGTCGATGTTGCGCTGCAGGGGAGACTTTTCAGCCTGGCTCTTCATCATCTCGCCCAGGCTTCCAATGCCGCGCGCGGCGAGGGTCTTCATGGGTCCAGCGGAGATGGCGTTCACGCGAATGTTGTTCTTGCCCAGATCGTAGGCGAGGTAGCGGACGCTGGCTTCCAGTGCGGCCTTGGCCACTCCCATGACGTTGTAGCGGGGGACGACCTTCTCGGCTCCGTAATAGGAGAGCGTGACAATGCTGCCGCCGCCGGTCATGAGCGGAGCGGCGGCGCGGGAGAGCGCGACCAGCGAGTAGGCGCTGGTATCTAGGGCAATGCGGAAGGCTTCACGGCTGGTCAGGACGAAGTCGTTCTGCATAGCCTCGGCGGGAGCGTAGGCGATGCTATGGACTAGGGCGTCGAGCTTGCCGTATTTCCCCTTCAACTGGGCGAAGAGCGCGGCGATCTCGTCGTCGTTGGAGACGTCGCACTGGAAGCCGGTCGAGTTGGGCAGGGCGGAGATCATGTCGTCGGCTTCCTGCTTGAGACGCTCGTTCTGGTAGGTGATGGCGAGCTGTGCCCCCGCTTGCTGCATGTGCTGGGCAATGGCCCAGGCAATGCTGCGCTTGTTGGCCACGCCAAACACCACCACGGTGCGTCCTTCCATGCTGATCGGCATTCGTGAATCGTCCTCCGCAAGTGTTGTTAGGGCAATTTTTGAGGATATCAGCGTTGAGGCGGGGATGTCTTGCGGGGAGTGGCGCCGTTACGGGGCTCGGTTCTCTGAATGGCGCGCGACCCAGCGCTTACGAGTCTGTTACGAAACCACGTTCGCCGCTCCGCGGCCCGGCTCAATTTCCCACTTTACCCCGGGCTGACGCCCGGGTTCTAAGACCACATCGCCGCTTCGCGGCTGAATCGAGCACTCCCAGGCGCCCTTTGTTCCACCGCACAGGTCGCAATCGGAGTTTCATAACAGACTCTTACGCTCCGGACAGCGATTGTGCCGCCCTGCGGGCTGGGGACAGCGGGGAAAGGGGTCCTTCGACTCCGGCGGCAAGGCCGCCTGCGCGCAGGATGACAGAGGTTAGGATTGTCGGAGCAATTGAGGTGCTTCGGCTCCGCTCAGGATGACAGGCGAGAAGTATTGCTATCTGCGCTGGGTCGCGGACCGGGGGAAGCAGATCCCTCGCTCCGCTCGTGATGACAGACGGTAAGTTGAAGAAACACAGAGCGGGAAACAGGGGCTGTTGCCGGTGCGCAGGAGGGTGGCTGCAAAGGCCGTGGCCAACGCAGCAATATTCTCTTTTCTTTCGAGCGGGGGAGGTAATATACTCCCCCACACTACGGGGCCCCACTTCGGCGGAGGCGCTATGGCGACGATACGAGATTTGCTGATCAATCGAACCATCCACTATGTTCAACCCGACCAGACTGTGTTCGAGGCCGCCGGATATATGGCTGCGTGCAAGGTCGGTGCAGTCCCCGTGTTGGATGGCACCACCCTGGTTGGAATATTTTCCGAGCGCGACATCATGAGCAAGATAGTGACGCAGCGTCTCGATCCGCTCACTACGCGCATCGGCGAGGTGATGAGCACCGAGATCCGAACGCTGACGCCGGAGTCGAGTTGTGAAGATGCCATGGTCATGATGCAGGCGCATGGTGTCCGGCACTTGCCGGTGTGCGACGGCAGAATGCTGGTGGGGTTTCTCTCGCTGCGCGATCTGCTGCGGCAGACGCTGGAAGAGAAGTCCGGCGAGGCTGACATGATGCGCGCGTATATCCAGACATCGGTATGAGCGCTGAGGAATCACCGCGCCGCCCGCTCCCGCGGTGCTAAACTCAGTGTCGTCCTATGCGCATCTCAGCGGTTGTCGAGCAGCTGCGGAAGATCGCGGGGCGCGACGCTGTACTGGACCGTCCCGAAGACCTGATGCTGTACGAATACGACGCCGGAGTGCGTAAACGCACGCCCGCCGCGGTCGTGTTTCCCCAGAACACCGAGCACGTTTCGCAGATCATGAAGCTGGCCAGCTCGGCCGGGTTTCCCGTGGTGGCGCGCGGCGCGGGCACCGGGCTGAGCGGCGGATCCATATCGCCCGAAGGCGGAGTGGTGATTGCGTTCGCTCGCATGAATCGGATCCTCGAAGTTGATGCCGAAAACATGCGCGCCGTGGTGCAGCCGGGCGTGGTCAACCAGACACTGTCAGACAATGTGGCGCATCTCGGGCTGTACTTCGCGCCGGATCCATCGAGCCAGAAGGCCTGCACGATTGGCGGGAACGTCGCGGAGAACTCGGGCGGCCCGCATACCCTGGCCAGCGGCGTCACGGTGAATCACGTGACCGGTATGACGGTGGTGATGCCGAGCGGCGAAGTGGTGCGTTTGGGCGGAAAAGCGGCAGAGAGCAATGGCTATGACCTCACGGGATTCTTCGTCGGGTCGGAAGGCACGGTTGGCGTCGTTACTGAGATCATTGTGAAGCTGCTGCGGCGTCCGGAGCGCGTGGCCACCCTGCTGGCAATCTTCGAAACCATCGACGACGGAGCGCGTACGGTTTCGGCGATCACCGCTGCCGGCATTACTCCGGCGGCGCTGGAGATGCTCGATGGCTGGACGCTGCGGGCGGTGGAAGCCGCGTGTCATGCGGGTTATCCGTTGGACGCGGGCGCGGTGCTGCTGATCGAACTCGAGGGACTGGCGGAGCAGGTGGAAGAACAGGCCGAGGCGGTGCGGGAAGTCTGTGTGCAGCAAAGAGCGCGCGAGGTGCGCAGGGCCAAGGACGAGACGGAACGCGCGCTGCTGTGGAAGGGCCGCAAGAACGCGTTCGCGGCGCTGGGGCGTCTGGCGCCCTCGTACTATTCGCAGGATGGCGTGGTGCCGCGCACGCGGATTCCGGCGGTGCTGGAGTTCATTGGGGGCGTGGCGAAGAAGTACGGGTTGCGCATCGGCAACATCTTTCATGCGGGCGATGGCAATTTGCATCCGCTGATCCTGTTCGATCCGCGCGATCCCAAGCAGTTGGAGTTGGTGCAACAAGCAGGCCGCGACATCCTGGAATATTGCGTGTCGGTGGGCGGGTCCATCACCGGGGAGCATGGCGTAGGACTGGAGAAGCGCGACCTGATGCCTCTGCTATTCACCGACGAAGATCTCGACGTGATGTTGAGCCTGCGCAATGCGTTCAACGCCGCGGGAGTACTGAATCCGGGCAAGCTGTTTCCCACCACGCGGGTGTGCGCCGAGACGCGTGGGGCGTCGCTCAATCCGGTGCTGCAAGCGGAGGGCATGTGAGCGCGACGGGAGTTTCGATCGACGTGACGCGCGAACTGCGTGCGATTTGCGGGGAGGAGTACGTCAGCGAGGAGACGGCGGGCACGCCGGTGGTTAAGCCTGGCTCGGCGGAGGAAGTGGCGACGGTTCTGCAGTTCGCGAATATGCATGGGCTTGGCGTCGTGCCGGAGGGCGGAATGACGGCGCAGAGCTTCGCGGCCCAGGCCAGCATTGTTTTGCAGACATCGCGGCTCGCTCAGGTCGAGCACTACGATCACGCTGACCTGACGGTCGGGGTTGGTGCAGGTACAACAGTTGCGCAACTCAATGCGATGGTGGGCGCGGATCACCTGCTGTTCGCGTGCGATCCGCTGCTGCCGGAACGAGCGACGGTGGGAGGCATCCTCGCCTCGGCCAGTCACGGCCCGCTGCGTCACGGCTATGGTGCATTGCGCGATTTCTGCATTGGAATTCGCTTTGTCACGGGCGAAGGACGGCGCGCGAAGGGTGGCGGCAGAGTCGTCAAGAATGTGGCGGGGTATGACCTGATGAAGCTGCTGATCGGCAGCTACGGGACGCTGGGGGTGATTACTTCGGCGAGCTTCAAGTTGTTTCCCGCGCCAAGGCAGACAAGGACATTTCTCGCCGAGTTCAAAACTGCGAAAGAGGCGCTGGAGTTTCGCGACCGGGTGGTGCGCTCTCCGCTCGCGCCAATTTGCCTGGAGTTAGTGTCGCCCATCGCGCGCAAAATGATGCGGCCGGAGATGGCGTCCGATGCCTGGGTGATCTGCGTGCGCGCTGCCGGTAGCGACGCCGTGCTGGCTCGGTACCGCAAGGAGTTGGGGATGGCGATCAACCGCGAGGTTGCGGGCGAGAGTGAAGTCACCATGTGGCGGGCGATCGAGAACTTCCCATACTCCGCTGGCGATGGCACAACGGCCCGTGCGGGTGAGAACCTGATGAGACGTATCCACATCACCGTGCCACCGCGCGATCTTCTCGCGGTCATCGAAGTCATGAACAGGGTGATGCCTTCCCTACAGATTGACTTCGGCTGCATCGGTCACGTCGGCATCGGGCATTTGCAATTTGTTGCCCAGCAGTTCAATCACGTGGGTACCGGAATTACGTCCGGACTCACGGACGCGTTGCGCAGCGAAGTGGGTGACAAAGCTACAGTGAAGATGGACGGCGCCGCCAATCCATGGCCCATTACTCCGGCCAACCTTGCCAGCATGCGCGCGGTGAAGCAGGCGCTCGATCCGAACAACGTCTTGCGCGGGAGGGAAATCTCTTGAGCACCGCAGCGACTACAACCGAGATTCCCCACTCGAACTTCTCTGCGCATGAGAAGCCGACGTGGGAGTTGTATTCGCGTTGCGTGCACTGCGGGCTGTGCCTCGACCAGTGCCCGACGTACCGCGTCTTAGGCACGGAAATGGACTCGCCGCGCGGTCGCATTTACCAAATCGTACAGGTGGACGCAGGGCGGCTGGCGCTGAGTGATTCGTTTGTCTCGCACATCGATCGCTGCCTCGGGTGTCTGAACTGCCAGACCGCTTGCCCGTCGGGTGTAGCCTACGGCAGCCTGCTTGAACAGGCGCGGGCGCAGATCGCCGAAAACTATAAGAGGCCATGGCTGGCGACGAAGTTGCGCGAACATTTCTATGGAGAAATTCTGCCGTCATTTAGCCGCCTCGCACGCCATGCGCGTTTCATTCGCTTCTATCAGCGATCGGGACTGCAATCGCTGGCGCGTGCGACGGGAATGCTCAAACTTTTGGGGATGGAAGAGCTGGACGCGCTGTCGCCACGGATGGAGAATACGTTCTCATTCGAGGACCTGGGACGCGTATTTCCTGCGGAGGGCGAGCGGCGCGGGAAAGTCGCCCTGCTGATCGGATGCGTGGCCAGCGTTGCTTTCGCAGAACTGAATCGCGCCACGATCCGAGTGCTAACCAAGAACGGGATTGAGGTGCATATTCCCGAGAAGCAGGCATGCTGCGGAGCGTTGCAGTTGCACGCGGGCCATCTGGATCTGGCGCGGGAGCAGGCGCGGCGCAACATCGATGCCATGCTAAGCCCGGAGTTCGATGCGATCGTTAGTAACGCCGCCGGATGCGGATCGGCGATGAAAGAATATGCCGCGCTGTTGCACGAAGACGAAGTTTATCGAGAGCGGGCGCAGGAATTTACGGCGAAGGTGCGGGACATCAATGAGTATCTGGCCGAAGTGGGACTGCTAGAGCCCAAGCGGACGCTGAGCGTGCGCGTGACCTATCAGGATCCGTGTCACCTGGCGCACGCACAGGGGATTCGCAGCGCGCCCCGGCAACTGTTACGGCATATTGGGGCGGAACTGGTGGAGTCGCCGCGACCCGACTCGTGCTGCGGCAGCGCTGGGGTTTACAACGTGGTGCAAAATGAGATCTCGATGAAGGTGCTCGATGAGAAGATGGGCTTCATCGGCAGTGTCGAGCCGGAGATCATCGCTACGTCCAACGTAGGTTGCATGTTGCAGTATCGCGCGGGAATCGAGCGGCAGAAGATGAGTGCGCGTGTGGCCCACGTGGTGGAGTTGCTGGACGAAGCGTATTGAGCGGGTGAGGAGTGTGCGGCGAAAAACCGCAAAAGCGGATCCCCCGGCGGCTAAAGCCACCGAGGGATGACAAACACTAAGAGCTTGCAGGGCACAGCTAAAGCGGCGCCCCTCCAACTCGATACAGACCTACTCCGCGGCGATGGCCTCACGCACTACTTTGTCGAGCTCTTCGGGATCGTCGATGGGCGGGCGGCAGGTAAAGTTGGTGCACACCACCGCGATGGATTTCTTTTCTTTCAGGGCGGGCAAATTTGGAATCGTCTCCGCAAGCGCGGGAGGTAGATTGCCGGCGACTGCTTCGCTGTCGGTCAGATGAACCACCGACAAGTTGACGGCATAGGGTGCAGACGCTGCCTTGAGAAGCGCCTCGGCCTTCTCGTCTTCTCCCACGACGATCACCTGGGTGTGCGGGCGCGCCAGCCAACTCGCAGCGAGTCCATAGGTGCCTGCATAAATTCCGAACTGTTCGGCGGCACCAGCGAAAACTTCCAGCGTGTCTTCGGCTTTGTCGTAATACTTTGCGTCATTGGTGTAGGCATGCAGTCGCAGCAGGGCAATCGCGGCACAGGGATTGCCCGCGGGCGTGGGCGCGTCCTGAAACGGCTTGCGTCGTGCCGACAGCGCACCCAACTTCAGGCGCTCTTCGAGTGGAGGCTCGGTGTCGAAGAATCCTCCTGAGGTCGGATCGGAGAAGCGGCTGATCATCTGATCAGCGATCTGTTGCGCGAAGCGAAAGTAGCTAAGGTCGCCGGTAATCTCATAGGCGTCCAGGCACGCGATGGCAGTGTAGGCGTAGTCATCGAGCAGGCCACGCACGAAACGTTTACCCGCGCTGGGATCGCTGTAGGCAATGACGTGCGATAACCCGCGCTCTTCATCCCACGCCTCGGCCAGAATGCGATCGAGGGAGCGCAACGCGAATTGGCGGGCATTAGGACGTCTCAAAGTCCGCGCATAATGGAGGTAGGCCGAGACGCACAGCGCGTTCCAGTTCGTGTAGATGGTCTTGTCGATAAACGGAGTGGGACGTTGCGCCCGCGCCGCGCTCAACTTGGCGCGTGCAATGGCGAGGAACTCAAGTACGTCCGTAATGTCGCGGCCCATGCGGCTTGAGACTTCATCCGCCAGCTTGCTGACCCAAAGCACGTTCTTGGCGGGGTTATGGTGCATCTCTCCAACTTCCGCGATGTCGTAGTGCAGGGCGATCGCCTGGAACTCATCGGGACTCAGCACCGCTTTGGCCTCGTCGACGGTCCAAGTGAAGTAGTCGCCGTCGTCATCGAGGTTGATGTCGGCGTCCTGCGAGGCGTAGAAACCGCCATGCTCCTGGTCGGTGAGCCATTCGTCCATCCAACGGACGATGTCTCCCGCGATGCGCCGGTAGAAGTCGTAACCAAACACCTGGTAGGCGTGGACGTAGTTCTTCAGCAGCTCGGAGTTGTCGTAGGACATTTTCTCGAAGTGAGGAACGATCCAGCGCTCATCGACCGAGTAGCGATGGAAGCCGCCGCCGAGCTGGTCGTAGACGCCGCCGTTGGCCATCTTGGTAAGCGTGGTGGTGATCACGGTGGCGACGCGCTCTTCTTTCGTGCGCGCGTACCAGTCGATCAGAAGATCGATGGCCGAAGAGTGCGGGAATTTTGGAGCGCCGCCAAATCCGCCATGCTTGGGGTCAAAGATGGGCAGCGCCGATTGCACCATCACACCTACGATGCGCGGGGAAAAGTCGGCATGATGTCCGCCATAGCCCTCGGCATTCGACAGCATGTTCATGCTTTCGTCGGCGGACTTCAGCACCTCGTCGCGGCGATCGCGGTAGGCTTCGGAAATCGCCAGCAGGATCTTCTTGAAGCTGGGACGGCCATAGCGATCGTCGGGAGGGAAGTAGGTTCCACCATAGAACGGTTTGCCATCGGGAGTGAGGAACACGGTGAGTGGCCATCCGCCGGTGCCGGAAATCGCCGATACCGCAAGCTGGTATCGGCTGTCAACGTCAGGGCGTTCGTCGCGATCGACCTTGACGGCAATGAATTCGCGGTTGATGATTTCGGCGATTTCGCCGCTCTCGTAAGACTCGCGGTCCATGACATGACACCAGTGACACCACACCGCTCCAATGTCGAGCAGGATCGGTTTGTTCTCGCGCTGGGCAGCAGCGAAGGCGTCTTCGCCCCACTCGTTCCACTGGATCGGTTGATGCATCGCCGTGCGCAGATAGGCCGACGAGGCTTGGAAAAGCGCGTTGTTCGCTTCGCTCATAGGGCATCAGTCTAACAGGGGACTGCGGGGCGAGTTCGGGTAACGTCCGGTTTGATAACCTGAGAACCAGCGGCTACCGGGCACCTGTGTAGTTGCAGAAAAGTAGTGGTAGTTCCTTAACTTTTTAGGAGCTCGCAAATGCAAAAGCAGGATGCGCTGGATCGGATCGCCCGAGGTGTCGCCAAGTTTCAAACGGAAATCTATCCCGCGCAGCGCGAAATGTTCGAGCGCTTGAAACGTGGCCAGGAGCCGCTGGCGTTGTTTGTAACTTGCGCCGACTCGCGGGTGAATCCCAACCTGGTGACGCAGACCGACCCAGGCGAAATCTTCATCGAACGCAATCCCGGCAACGTCATCCCGCCCTACCTGGACTTCGTTGGTGGCGTTACTGCGGGCGTCGAGTACGCCATGCTGGCGCTGAAGGTGCCGTTGATCGTGGTCTGCGGACACACCGATTGCGGCGTAATGAAAGCGCTGCTGCGTCCCGAGCAGGTAGAAGGAATGCCGGGCGTACAGAAATGGATGAGCCACGCCTTCGACGCGAGAAGACGAATGCGGACTAAGTTTGGCGATGGGCCCGAGGAAGAGCAGTTGCGACGCATGACCGAGTTCAACGTGCTGGGCCAGATCGAGAACTTGAAGACGCATCCCAGCGTGCGCGCGCGGTTAGACAATGGGGAGATCGAGATTCGGGGATGGGTGTACGACATCGGCGACGGAACGATCCGCGAGGCTGACCCGGAGAGCGGTCGGTTCGAGATGCTAGTGCAACGATAGAGAGGAAGTCCACTCCTACTTGGCTATGAAAATCGCCACGCTGCGGGCCATCACGGGGTAGCTGTTCTGCGACGACAGTGGGAATTCGTTGCCCTTTTCAGCGATGTCGGCAGGAGACGGCAGCGCGGTATCGACCAATCGGAACCACTTGCGCTCACCGATTTCGGGCAACTCGAACTCGCGGTCTTCCCAGTGGGCGTGCGCAATGAAGTGCACGTCGTCGCGGGTGCCGTCCGTATGGAGTTGGGTCCACTGCATCGCGACTGAACGTGATTCCGGACTCCAGTCCGCTGACATGCGTTTGGTCCCATGCCAGGTCACGTGGAAACCAGTTTCGCCGTCGAGCGCGAAGGTGTCACGCCGCAGCATCGGGCAGCGCTTACGGAAGGCAATCAACAGTTGGAAGAAGCGCAGCAGGCCGGCGTTGGTTGTCGCCATGCCCCAGTTGAGCCAACTGACGTCATTGTCCTGACAGTAAGCGTTGTTGTTGCCCTGCTGGGTGCGTCCTAACTCATCGCCGGAGAGAATCATTGGCACGCCGTGGGAAAACATGAGGATGGCAGCGAAGTTCTTGCGCTGGCGGGCGCGCAGCTCGTTGATGGCCGGATCGGACACCGGACCTTCGACACCGCAGTTCCAGCTCAGGTTGGCGTTGTTGCCATCCTGATTGCTCTCACCATTGGCCAGGTTGCGCTTTTGGTCGTAAGAAACCAGGTCGGTTAGCGTGAAGCCATCGTGGCAGGTCACGAAGTTGATGCTGTGATAAGGTTCGCGCGCGCTGGTCTCGTACAAGTCAGGGCTGCCCAGCAGACGCGTCGCCAGCGCCGAGGTCATGCCTGCGTCGCCCTTCACGAATTTGCGCACGTCGTCGCGGAAGATACCGTTCCATTCCGCCCAACGTCCCCATGAAGGTAAAGTTCCCACCTGGTACAAACCGGCCGCGTCCCAAGCTTCAGCGATCAGCTTGGAATTGGCCAGCACGGGATCGTAGGCCATTGTCTCCAGCAGCGGCGGGTTCTTCAACACAGCGCCGTCCTGCCCGCGACCAAGGATCGATGCCAGGTCGAAGCGGAAGCCGTCGACGTGCATCTCGGTAACCCAGTAGCGCAAGCAATCGACGATAAATTCGCGCACCACGGGGTTATTGCAATTTACCGTGTTGCCGCATCCGGAGTAGTTCAGGTACTTGCCGGTTTCGGGGTCGAGGATGTAATAGGTCGAGTTGTCTATGCCGCGAAACGACCAAGTAGGTCCGTTCGCGGCGCCCTCTGCGGTGTGGTTGAACACCATGTCGAGGATGACTTCGATGCCAGCCTCGTGCATCGATTTGACAAGTTGCTTGAATTCCCGCACCTGGTCGCCGTCTCCACGCTTGGACGAGTATGCCGTGTTGGGCGCGAAAAACGCCGTCGGCTGGTAGCCCCAGAGATTCACAAGGGGCTCGCCGGTGAATGGATTCACGCGATCGGTGTCGCCTTCCTCAAATTCGTTGACCGGCAAAAGTTCGACGGCAGTTACCCCCAACCGCTTGAGGTAGGGGATTTTTTCGATCACTCCGGCAAAGGTGCCGGGATTGGCGACCCCGGAGGAGGGATGGCGGGTGAAGCTGCGCACGTGCATCTCGTAGATAACGCTATCGACCAGCGGAATGTTGAGAGGTTGGTCGTTTTCCCACTCGAAATGGTTCTCGGTCACCACGCCAAGACGAAAAGGCCGCTTGCCATCCTTGAAGGTTCCCCATGGCGCTCCGCCTGACAGAACCCGCGCATACGGATCGAGTAGCAAATCAGAAGAATTGAAGCGATAAACGTTGGGGTCGGGATTGGGCTGCATGTCGAAGCGAAACGCGTAGTGCGCGCCGGCATCCAGACCCTCGATAAAGATGTGCCAAACCTGACCGGTGCGATTGGAGCGGGGATCCAGGGGGAATGTGGCGAGCGACCCCTTGACTCCGGGTTGCAAGAGCAGCAGACAACACGAAGTGGCGTGCTTGGAGAAAATCGAAAAGTTCACACCCTGTCGCTGGATCGTTGTACCCAGCGGCAAGGGATGTCCGCGGCTGATGCAGAAGATTTGCGGCGGGAAATCGGGTGCTGGTTGCGAAGTCTCGATGGGATCATTTCCAGTGGCCATGATGGGTGGCCGCAGTTACACAGCCAAAGGATGGGATATCAGAAAGCCGACGCGGGAACAAGTGCCGGCACATTGCGGGTACCCTAAGGCGTACCGATTCTGAGCAGGTGCCGAGCAATCTGCGCGTAAAGATCGACGGCCTGTACCAGCTGCTTTTTCTCGATATACTCGCCGTCGGTGTGGGCTACGTGAATCGAGCCGGGACCGATCAGTACTGGCTTGCCCCAGTTGGGCAACGCGGGAATGTCGGTGGTGAAGGCGGCGATCATGGTTTCAATACCGGGCACGGTGCCGAGCTCCATGAATGGAATCTCGAGGATGAAATTGGCTTCTGCTTTGCCGGCCACGGCCGCGGTGATCTGGCGGCGCAGTTCGTCGGCGGGCCCGACAAGGCGGATCAGCAGGTTCGCACTGGCATGGTCGGGGATGACGTTGGGGGCGCGGCCTCCTTCTATGAGCCCGATATTCATCGTGGAAGGTCCTGCAGCGGCGTGCACGGGCAACTTCAATTTGCGGATGCTCTCCAGCGCGTCGAGCAACTTCTCAATCGCCGACTCCCCCAGTTCGGGATAGGCCGAGTGCGCCATCTTGCCGGTGGCGACAACTTCCACGCGCAGGGTGCCTTTCGAGGCGAGTGCGATGCGGTTCTCGGTGGGTTCGCCGTTGATGAGGAACTTCGCTCCGCGTGGATCCTGGTTGGCGGCCTGGGCGCCCTGGCTGTCGCGCTCTTCGCCCACGAGGAACAGCAGGCCGACGTGGATGCCTTCGGCCTTGAGTTTCTCGGCAGCCGCGATCTGCGCCACGATGATGCCCTTGGCGTCGCACGACCCCCGTCCGTAGATACGATCCGGCGTCTCCGACGAAGAGATGAATGGAGGCACTGTGTCCATGTGTGTCGAGAGCACCAACTCGGGACGCGGTTGCTCAGGCGTTGCCCACACATTGAAGCGTTCGCCCTCTACCGGCATGCGCTCGACGGCGTAGCCCAGCGCGGTCAGTTCGCGCGCGAGGGCCTCTCCCATCGCGGTTTCATTGCCGGTGACAGATTCGATGTCGATAAGCTTGCGAGTGAGAGCGAAGAGATCCATGAAGTAAGAATAGAGGATTTCTACCACTGAGGCACGGAGGCACAGAGCGACACCGGAACCATCGAAGTCGAATCAGGTCTTCGCGATTCGCAACCCGCCGATTTCGGTAGCAAATACTTTTTCCAGTGCTTGCTTGCGATGTTCGAAGATGGAACGCATCATGCGCTGAAAGATCACCGTCTCGATCATCTTCCCGATCACGCCAAAGCCGACCTCGTATTCCACTTCATCGCCGACGACAGTGCCTTCGCGTCCGTCGACAACCTTGGCTTCGAAGGTGTGGGTGTGATGCCAGGATTTGAATGGCCCCTGTTTCTGGGTGTCGGCGAAATACTCGTTGAAAACGAATTCCGTGATCAGCGCGGTCCAGCGTTCGTGGATGGGCACATAGGGGATCGCGCGGAACTTGAAGGTGATTTCGGTGCCCGGTCCAGCCATGTGTTCGAGGCCCAGCGGACGCGAGCCTTCGGGCAACCGCGGTGGCACCAGGTTGAACTTGATGAGCTTTGCGCCTTGCGATGGCGGCATGATGCGCGGCAGGTTATGCGGGTCGGAGAAAAATGCGAACACCTTGGGCACGGGAACCGGAATCCAGTGCTCGGCTTGCAGGTGCTGACTCATGGCATTGGGTGACGCAATTGGTGACGCAAGGAATATACTGCGCTGCCCTCCAGTTTCCAAATTCCCGGCTCACGATCCACGCTCACGGCACCTCGCGGCGTAGTCCATTTCGTTCACTCGGCGGGTCTCCCGGAAACAATCGAGCGAGTCGATTGTCGGTTTTATGCCGACAACTTCGGGTTTCTTCCGGAATTGGCCCGCCGCGGTTGGTGGAGAATCGCCAGAGTAAACGCAAAATGCTGTAGGAGGGGAGGGAGGGAGCCCAACCTGTCGTAGTCAGGCAAGTCTTAGAAAACTTTCAGCGAAAATTACAGAATTCCCCTTGACACGATATGGAAAGGGCGTAAGATTCAGCCCAAGTGGTACAAAGTGGGAGGCGGTGGTAAATCCGATACCCCCGTGGAAGCTGCTTAAGCGAATTGGGTAATTTGGCCAAACGCGCGATGCAACCGGATTTTAGCTCCCACGTGGGGTGGTTTTTCAGGTTTTCCTCCTCTCCCGGAAACGAAGTAGGGTCCCGGTGGTATGGGCCCGGTGTTTATGTTTCGTGGTTCTCACTTAACCCGGCTGGACGACAAAGGGCGTCTCAAGATGCCCGCGGAATACAAGCGCCTGGCCGACGAGAAGTACGGAAGCAAATTCTACATCACAAGCTGGGATGGGAAGAGTGCCTTTGTATATCCCATCCAGGAGTGGGAGACGATCGAGCGCAAGCTGGTTGGTCTGTCCACCTTCAATGCGTCAAAGCAAAAGTTGTTGAAGCGCACCAGTTATTACGGGCAGGAAGTGGAGTTCGATGGCCAAGGGCGTCTGCTGCTGCCGGCGGTGTTACGCGAGTCGGCCGACCTGAAAGGCGAGGTCTCGGTGGCGGGACGTTTGACGTACCTCGAAGTACAGAATGCGGAGGCGCTTCGCGAAGAGGTGCTCGAGCCTTTCACGGATGAGGATGCGAAAACCCTGGACGGTCTGGGCATTTAGTGAGGCAGAGCGATCCATTCAACGTCTCGGGACGGGAGTGAATGGACGAGTTTCCAAGAGCGGACAGCGCCCCCGGGCGCGAACATGGCGAAGCGGGCAAAAGGCAGTTTGGCCATGTACCGGTTCTTTTACAACAAGCGATCGAATTCCTGGCCGTGCGGCGCGGCGGGAGCTTTATCGATCTGACCCTCGGCTTAGGCGGACACAGTCTGGAAATCGCAAAACGCCTCGGCCCAGCGGGTCGTTTGATTGGCTTCGATAAAGACCCGGCAGCGCTGGAGCGGGCCCGCGAACGGCTGATGAGTCCACCGCCGGAGTTGGCAGCCGATTGGCCAAAGATCGAGCTGGTGCACGCGAGTTTTGCGGAAGTGGGGCAGCATGTGGCGCCCGCCAGCGTGGACGGTTTGTTGGCCGATCTGGGAGTCAGTTCTTTGCAGTTGGACAATGCCGAGCGCGGATTTAGTTTTCAGGCGGAAGGCCCCTTGGACATGCGGATGAATACGCAGTCCGGGCAGACCGCCGAACAAGTGGTAAACCGTTTCGACGAGCGCGAGCTTGCCGATGCGATTTACGAATTCGGTGAGGAAAGGAGGTCGCGGAGAATCGCCAGAGCCATTGTTCGGGCGCGGCCGATTCGGACCACCGCACATCTTGCGGAGGTGGTTTCGGCTGCGGCCCGGCCAATGAACCAGGCTGAGCGGCGCATTCATCCGGCGACAAAGACCTTTCAGGCTCTCCGAATTCTGGTGAACCGTGAACTTGACGACCTGCAGACGCTGCTTAGTAAGGGCGCGGCGCCGCAGGTGCTGAAGAAGGGCGGCAGGTTGGTAATCATCAGCTTCCACTCGCTGGAAGATCGCATCGTGAAAGATGCGCTGCGCGAGGGAGCGCACGACGGAACATACCGCGTGCTGACCAAGAAGCCGGTGACCGCCGAAGAGGAAGAGATCGATCGCAATCCGCGGTCACGCAGCGCAAAGCTGCGGGCGGCCGAGCGGGTCTAAGTTACGCGGGAAGTAGATAGTTGATGTGTTGCGAGACTTATCAACAGTTTCCTCAGGTATATCCACAGAGCCTGCGGAAAAGGTTGTGGGAAATGTGAATGAGTCGCCGCCCCGACAAAATGGGACTGCGACATTGTGGGAGTGCAGTCGGACATGTGCCGGGTACAGGGCCGTCCGACAGGAGAGAGCGATGGCAGCCGGAATTCTTTATCCAACCGCAGCCGATGCAAGCAGCTGGGGCGAGCAGGTATCGGACACCCGTGGCATGTTCATGGGCACTCCGGAAATCTACTTCACCAAGCGCATCGACAATTCGCGCGTGGTGCGCATGGTCGATCCCAAGCGCCGCCGCGAGATGAAATCCTTCGGCGTGACGCTGGCCGTCTTCTTTCTACTGGTGATGGTGTACCTGCTACAGCACCTTAGCGCCATTGAATATGGCTATCGCATCGAGCAGGCCAAGGCGGAGCAGACCTCCATCGTTGAGAGCAACCGTGAATTGAAGCTGGAGGAATCCTCGCTGAAGGACCTGGAGCGCATCGATATCGAGGCGCGCAAGCTGGGAATGATTCCGCCGGTGGCCGGACAGATACAAACCATCGAGACCGGTAACGGGGACAGCAATGTACCGGTCATGGCGAGGGCGAATCCCAACGGAATTATGGTGGTTTCGATGCAGCAGTAGACGTCTGGGTGACAGCGCGACGGGCTAACCCGGACGGGAGTTCACAGCGGCGGTCCGCCCATGTCGGACCGCCTTCTCCATGTAAGTACCACATTGTAAGAGATGTACCACAGAGTAAGACTGCGATCCTGGCTCAAGCTGGGACGGGGATGCGGGGTGAGCAGGAATGCGGGCAAACGCGCCGGCGAAGACACCAAGCAAGAGGCTCTACATTCTTGCGGCTGTGCTCTTCCTGTGGGTGGCGGCGGTGCTCGGACGCCTGGTTTACCTGCAAGTCATCAAGTACCAATTCTTCCTGAATCTTGCTTCCCGCCAGCATGGACGCACCATCGATGTGGACCCGCGACGGGGCACCATTTACGACCGCAATGGCGCCGAGCTGGCGATGTCGATTGACGTCGATTCGGTGTTCGCGGTTCCCAGCGAGATCCCCGATCAGGAAACCACGGCGCAAATCCTTGCCAAAGTACTCGATCTTGACGGCCAGGAACTGCTGGCTCATCTCCGTGCACAGAAGAATTTCGCGTGGGTGAAACGTAAGCTCGATGCCGAGACGAGCCAGCGCGTACGCAACCTCAACCTGCGCGGGATCTATTTCCGCAAGGAACCACAACGCTTTTATCCCAAGCGCGACCTGGCAGCCCAGACCATCGGGTATGTGGGAGTTGACGACGAAGGGTTGGGCGGTCTGGAACTGAAGTTCGACGACGATTTGCGCGGCATGCCGGGCCGGGAAATGATCTTCGTCGATGCCCGCCGCAAGTGGTACGGACGAGTGGAGCGGCAGCCAGACCCGGGGCAGAACCTAGTGCTCACGCTCGACGCAACTATTCAGTACATCGCCGAAAAGGAACTCGAGCGGGCGATGGAAGAAACCAAGGCAGAGGCTGGGACGGTCGTGGTGCAGAATCCGCAAACCGGCGAAATTCTCGCGCTCGCCAACCGTCCCACGTTCAATCCCAACGTTTTCAACAGCGTTCCCAAAGAAGCACTGAAGAACCGTGCGGTCAGCGATGTGTATGAGCCGGGATCGGTGTTCAAGACAGTGACGTATTCGGCGGCGATTGAGCAGAAGGTGGTCAAGCCCGAAGACATGGTGGATTGCCAGGGCGGCTCCATCACCATCTTCGGCATGACCATACACGATGCCCACAAGATGGGCGTGATGACCATTGCCGAGGCTTATGCGCACTCCAGTGACGTTGCGGCCGTCAAGACCGGCATGAAGCTGGGCGACGTTCGCTTCGATGATTACATCCGCTCCTACGGCTTCGGAGCGCAGACCGGCATCGAACTCCCGGGCGAGAGCCGGGGGTTGAAGAAACCGGTCAATCGCTGGTCCAAAGTTTCGATCGGCGCCATGTCGATGGGACAGGAAATCGGTGTCACCGCAGTTCAAGTTGTGTCCATGGTCTCGACCATCGCCAATGACGGCGTGTACACTCCGCCGCGCATCGTGGCCGGCGAGTTGCCCCCCAATGCGGCACCGAAACCGGTGGTGTTTCATCCCCCGCAACAGCATCGTGTGATCTCCACCATGACTGCCGCACAGATGAAGAAGATGATGGAAGCCGTTGTGCTCGACGGCACGGCACGTCGCGCCATCCTGGATGGCTACACCGTGGCCGGTAAGACCGGCACCGCACAGAAAGTCGACCCCAAAACCGGGACCTATTCCAAGACGAAATACGTCGGGTCATTCGTGGGCTTCGCGCCCGTTAACAACCCTGCCATCACGATTGCAGTCATCCTCGATTCAGCGCAGGGACTGCACCAGGGCGGGCAGGTGTCGGCGCCAGTGTTCAAGCGTGTCGCCGAGCAGGTGCTGGAGTACATGCACGTGCCGCATGACATTGAGCCGAAGAACCAGTCGCTGCGGCAGACGCTGATGGCGTCAGCCAGGAAGACCGATGACGCGGAAGAAAGTTCAGACCGGTTGGGCGCGCCGCTGATCTCTGACGCCGATGATGCTGCAGCGACGGCGGTGGGGAAAACCGACCAACCCGTAGCTGTCGTTCCGAATGCCGGTCAACCGGGCGGCGCGAAGCTGGTGAATGTTTCTGCGGGCCCCGCTGTGACGACGCCAGCATCCCCACCCGATGTCGGCGGCGCTGGCCTACCTTCGCCAAGTTATTCCACTGGGCAAGTCGCTCCCGGCCAGGGTACCGTGGTGCTCGACGTGGACAGCGGCATCGTGGTGCCGTCGTTCATGGGAAAGACGCTGCGCTCGGCGGTGGAAGTTGCGCAGCAGAGCGGGCTGGAGATCAACGTTTTAGGTAGCGGAATCGCGCGCCAACAAGTGCCGCTTCCCGGCAGCCACCTGCTCGCGGGACAGAAGGTCACGATTCGCTTTAGCCATTAGACAGCTTGGTTTTACCGTTTTGGAAAAGCTGCGTCCAGCGGCGTAAACAGTCGCGCTGCGGTTTCGGAGCGCAGCTATAATGCGGGTAGAATGAACTTCCTAAAGTTGCTTGATGGTGCGGAATATCTGGACCAGAGAGGCGACCCACCAATTGCCGGCCTGGATTACGACAGCCGGCGGGTGAGGCCGGGATGGTGTTTCGTCGCCATGCGCGGCGAGAGCACCGACGGCAACCGTTTTATCGACCAGGCGATCGCCAACGGAGCGGTTGCGGTGGTGAGCGATTCGGTCGCTCCGCGCGAAGGGATTGCATGGGCGGTGGTGCCGCACGGACGGCGGGCGCTGGCGCGTCTTAGCGCGAATTTCTACCGCCATCCTGCGGAAAGATTGACGATTACCGGCATCACCGGCACGAACGGCAAGACTACGACGTCGTTCATCCTGAGCCGGATGTTGCGGGCCGCGGGGCGCAAACTCGCGCTGCTGGGCACCGTGGAGTACCGCATCGGAAACGATATATTTCCTGCTCCTCACACCACGCCTGAAGCTCTCGAATTGAACCAGATTTTCGCCAAGGCCGTGAATGTGGGGTGCTCGGAGGCGGTGCTCGAAGTTTCGTCGCATGCACTCGAGCAGCAACGTGTCTTCGGAATTCCGTTCGAAGTGGCGATATTCACCAACCTCACGCGGGACCATCTCGATTATCACCAGACGATGGAGAACTACTTCCAGTCCAAGATCGTATTGTTTAAGGGGCTGGGAGTAGAGCCGCCGCGGTTCGTGGTCATCAATATCGAAGACGAATACGGCCAGCGCCTGCTGCCGTTGTGCAAGAAGCATCATGAAGTGATTACGTACGGCATCGAACGCGGAGACTTTCATGCCAAGGATTTGAAAGTCAGTGGCAATGGAGTTGGCTTTCAATTGGTCACGCCGCAGGGTGAGATTCCCATCTGGAGCGCGCTGCTGGGACGGGTCAACGTGTACAACCTGGTGGCCGCTGCTGCCGCCGCATATGCGCGCGACGTGGAGCCCAACGCCATCTCTGAAGCCGCGGACCAGATCGCTCACGTCGCCGGCCGCTTCGAGCGGCTTGACCTCGGCCAGCCGTTCACGGTAATCGTCGATTATGCACACACCGATGATGCGATTCGTAACCTCACCGCCGTGGCTCATGATTTCCTGCACCAGCGCGGCGGGCCGGGAAGGGTGATCACCGTCTTCGGATGCGGCGGCGACCGCGACCGCACCAAACGGCCACTGATGGGCGAAGCCGCGGGACGAGGCAGCGACTTCGTGATCCTGACCAGCGACAACCCGCGCAGCGAAGACCCCATTGCCATCATGAATGACGCATTGCCCGGACTGCAGCGCACCGGCGCACGTTACACGCTGGAGCCTGACCGGCATAAGGCCATCGAATTGGCCATCCATGAGGCCGAGACAGGAGACATCGTTCTGATCGCGGGCAAAGGCCACGAGAAGCACCAGGTGACCAGGGAGGGCGTGGTTCCTTTCGACGATGTGGAGGTCGCCCAGAAAGCTCTGCAACACGCCGGATACGCGGCTGCGCATCCGGTCAAATCATGAAGCTGAGCCTCTTGCATGCTGCCGAGTTCATGCAGGCTAGCGGAGAGTTCGATCCTCACGCCGTTGCCGGTGGCTATTCCATTGACTCCAGAACCATTCAGCCCGGAGAGCTTTTCTTCGCCGTGCAGGGCGAACGCCTGGACGGCCACGACTTCGTAGAGGCTGCGCTGGCCCGAGGCGCGATTGCGGCAGTGGTTCGCCGCGACCAGTTGGCACGGTTTCCGGGGAAGGCTTCACTGCTTGCCGTAGACGACGCGCTGACCGCTTTGCAGCAACTTGCGGCGGCAGTCAGGCGAGCATGGGGCAAGACGCTGATTGGAGTAACAGGATCTGCGGGCAAGACGACCACCAAGGAAATCATTGCGCACGTTCTGGCGACCAAGCATCGCGTGCTGAAATCGCAAGGCAATCTGAACAATCATTTCGGCCTTCCGCTGCAACTGCTGAAGCTGGAACCCGAGCAGCAGGTTGCTGTAATCGAGATGGGCATGTCGCACGCGGGCGAGATCACCGCGCTGGCGAGATTGGCGCAACCCAACTGTGGCGTGGTCACCATGGTGGCTCCGGTGCATCTGGAGTTCTTCGATTCCATCGCCGGAATTGCCCGCGCCAAGTACGAGGTGATCGAGTCGTTGCCCGTCGATGGCATCGCCGTGCTCAACGCCGACGACACCTACGTATCGCAGTTCGGTCGTGACTTTCGGGGCAAGGTTGTGACGTTTGGGTTGCAGAAACCCGCCGACATCCGAGCGGAGAACATCGAAGCGCTGCGGCCCGTGGGATCGGCATTCGATCTGGTGAGCGACAGCGAGCGAGTGCGCGCTACGCTTCCGCTGTTGGGCGAGCACAGCGTCTATAACGCGCTGGCGGCTGTGGCCGTCGGGCTGCAATACGGCCTGACACTACAGGCGGCCGCCGAATCGCTGGCTGCGCTTTCCGCGGGCGAAAAGCGCGGACAGGTGCTCGAATACGATGGAGCTACGATCATCAACGATTGTTACAATTCAAACCCGAAGGCCCTCGACAGCATGGTTCGTTCGCTGGCGCAAATGCCGGCGCAGCGCCGCATCGTGGTGGCCGGCGAGATGCTCGAGTTGGGGCCGAGCGGCGAGGCCATGCATCGCGACTGCGGCCAACTCATGGGAACTTATGGAGTGGACTTCGTGCTCGGCGTGCGGGGCCTGGCGCGGTTCATTGTGGAAGGCGCGAATGCCGCCAACGTTGCTGCGGAATTCGCGGCCACTCCGGAAGACGCTGCCTTCTGGCTGCAGCGCAACGTGAAACCCGGCGATCTGGTGCTGTTGAAGGCGTCGCGAGGAGTTCGCCTGGAGCGCGCGTTGGAATTATGGATGAGTAAAACGACTGACGCCTCCCACTAGGGATTTAGGCCGGACGATTTTCTAACGACGGGGAAACATTTTGCTCTATTGGCTGCTTTATCAGAAGGGATTTGTCGTACTACACATCGGCCCGTTCCGAATCTTCCGCTATTTGACGTTTCGCACCGCGTTCGCGAGCCTTACCGCGCTGTTCATGGGATTGGTGATCGGCCCGGCGGTGGTGCGCCGACTGCGTGACTTCCAGATCGGCCAATATATACGCGAAGACGGCCCGCAGGCCCACCAGCGCAAGGCCGGAACCCCCACCATGGGCGGAGTGCTGATCGTGGTCGCCATGGTGGTGCCGACGCTGTTGTGGGCCGACCTTAGCAACCGCTTTGTTTGGATCGCCGTGGTGGCGACTCTGGCCTACGGCGGCATCGGATTCGCGGATGACTATCTGAAGGTGGTCCATCGCCGCAACCTCGGCCTGACCGGACGCGCCAAGCTCTTCTATCAGTTCTTGACGGCGCTGGCGATTGGACTAACCCTGATTGTCCTGCAGCGCTATGGTCTCTATTCCACTCGTCTAATCGTGCCATTCTTCAAGCACTTCCGGCCTGACCTCGTCATTGGGGCCCTGCTGCACACTAGCTTTTGGCCGCTGGCCTTCCTGCCGTTTCTCATTTTCATAATGATTGTGATCGTAGGATCAAGCAACGCCGTGAACCTGACCGACGGCCTCGACGGACTGGCGATTGGATGTACGGTGATCGCCGCGGGAGCGCTGACTATGCTGACCTACGTCAGTGGACATGCGCTGTTCGCCGACTACCTGGAGATTTCTAAGATTCCGCAGGTTTCGGAGCTGACGATCTTCTGCGGCTCCATGGTCGGCTCGGCGATCGGCTTTCTCTGGTACAACGCTCATCCGGCAGAGGTCTTCATGGGCGATGTGGGATCGCTGGCCCTGGGTGGCGCTATCGGCACCGTGGCGGTGCTGATCAAGCAGGAACTGCTGCTGCCCTTCATCGGCGGCGTATTTGTCATCGAGGCGTTGTCGGTGATCCTGCAGGTGGGATCGTACAAGCTGCGCAAGAAGCGCATCTTCAAGATGGCGCCCATTCACCATCATTTCGAGCTGATGGGCTGGAGCGAGTCCAAAGTAATCGTACGCTTCTGGATTGCTTCGCTGGTGTTTGCACTCTTTGCTCTCACCACGTTGAAGTTGCGCTAGGGGCGCGGCAAACGTGGCACAATGACCCTTCGGGCGGAACTTCTCATGGATGTAAAAGGCAAGCGCGTGCTGGTGGTCGGGTTGGGCAAATCGGGAATCGCCAGCGCACTGTTTCTGGCGGATCGCGGCGCACGCGTCGCTGTTTCGGACACCAAGTCTGCCGAGGAATTGCATCACGAGATTCCGCAATTGCTTGACCACGGCATCGTGGTTGAGGCCGGGTATCACGGCGAACGCACCTTCAAAGAACAGGAACTCATCGTCATCAGCCCGGGCGTGCCCGCGGACGTGCCGCAATTGCTGCAGGCTCGCCAGGCCGGCATACCTGTCATTGGCGAAGTCGAACTGGCGTCCCACTTTCTAAAAGGACAGATCGTCGCCATCACCGGATCGAACGGCAAGACCACGACGACCACTCTGGCAGGCGAAATCATCGCTGCCAGCGGGAACAAGACGTTGGTAGGCGGCAACATTGGCACTCCGGCAATTAGTTTTGTGGAAAGCGCCACCGACGACACATGGATTGTGCTCGAGGTCAGCAGCTTCCAGTTGGAGACCATCGAGACGTTTCATCCCAAGATCGCTGTGGTGCTGAACGTAACACCCGATCACCTCGACCGCCATCACACATTTGAGAACTACGCGGCCGCCAAGCTGCGCATCTTCGAAAATCAGACCAGCAGCGACTTCGCGGTTTTGAACGCCGACGACAGTACCTGCGTCCCCATGGCCGATAGCACCAAAGCTGCTTTGTATTGGTTCAGCCGTCAACGGGAAGTTGAGCACGGAGCATTCGTCCGCGGAGAAGCGATTCTCTGGCGCGATGCCGACAGGGAACAAACCATCATGCCTGTCGCGGAAATTTCATTGAAGGGCGCGCACAACGTGGAGAACGTGCTGGCGGCGGTTTGCGCCGGCATGCTCGCAGGCGTCGATCCGGGTGACATTCGCCGGGCCGTGGCGAGCTTCAAAGCCGTAGAGCATCGCCTGGAGTTCGTAGCGACGGTTCGAGGCGTCCAGTACTACAACGACTCCAAGGCCACGAATGTGGATGCGACCATCAAGGCGCTGGAATCGTTTGCGGGAGGAATTCACCTCATCCTCGGGGGCAAGGACAAGGGTAGCGACTACAGCGTTCTCAATCGTTTATTGGAAAAGCGGGTGAAGCGGGTGTACACGATCGGTTCGGCGGCGAACAAAATTGAGTCACAGGTGAAAGGAACGAAGATCGTCAGCGCCGGCACGATTGACAACGCAGTGCGCCGTGCCAGCGAATCGGCCGTAGCTGGCGACATCGTACTGCTGGCTCCTGCCTGTGCCAGCTTCGATCAGTTCGTCAGCTACGAACATCGCGGACGCGTATTCAAGGACCTGGTGAAGCAGATGGAAGCGCGAGAAGTCCAACCCTCGGCCGGCCGCTCTGGAGGCAGGGTTTAATGGCGAAACGCGTCAGCGTCGACAAATGGCTGTTCACGGTGATTCTGCTACTCGTGTTCCTGGGGCTGATCATGGTGTTCAGCGCGTCTGCAGTGATGGCGCGGGAGCGCTTCGGCTCGTCGTATAGCTTCCTGCTGAGGCAGTTGGGCTGGGCAGCCGCCGGAATCGGCGCCATGCTGGTGGTCATGAACATCGACTACAAGCAGTATCGGCGGTCGTCTTTCGTATTCACGTTTCTGGGTCTCACAACCCTGTTGTTGGTGGGCGTGTTTCTCTTTCGCGATTCGCACAATACCCATCGCTGGATCAAGATTGGGCCGCTGTCGTTTCAGCCGTCGGAACTGGCCAAACCCGCAATTATCCTGTACCTCGCGTACTTCCTGGAGTCGCGATGGCAGCAGATTTCCGACTGGAAGCACGTATTACTTCCGGCAGCCGCGCCCAGCCTGCTGTTGGCAGCGCTCATCATTAAAGAGCCGGACCTCGGCACCGCCGTTGCGTGCATGGCCATCACAGCTTCGGTGCTTTACATCGCGGGCATGAAGATGCGTTATCTCGGATACGGCCTGCTGGCATCACTGCTGCCGCTGTATTTCCTGATTGTGCATGTTTCCTATCGGTGGCACCGCATCATCGCATTTCTCGATCCCTGGAAAGACCCGCAAGGACATGGGTTCCACATTATCCAGTCGATGATTGCGGTCAGCACCGGCGGGCTGATGGGCGCGGGCCTGATGGAAGGCAAGCAAAAACTCTTCTACCTGCCAGAGCCGCATACCGACTTCATATACGCCAACATCGCAGAAGAACTTGGGCTGTGGGGAGCGGCGCTGGTCGTCATCTTGTTCAGCGTATTTCTTTATCGCGGCATTCGCACCGCGCTGCGCACCCAGGATCCCTTTGCGCGTTTTCTGGCGACGGGAATCACCGCCATGGTAGTGGTCCAGGCGCTCATCAACATGAGCGTGGTTCTGGGCATGATGCCGACCAAGGGCATCCCGCTGCCTTTCGTTTCCTACGGCGGGTCATCGCTGTTCATCACCCTCGCCAGCGTGGGAATTCTGCTCAACATCACGCAACAGACGGACTAGCGATGCGGGTCATCATTGCCGGAGGAGGCACGGGCGGACACGTCATACCCGCTCTGGCTATCGCGCAGGAGTTGCGGTCTCGCTGCTTCGCGGAAGTGCTTTTTATCGGGACGGCTCGGGGAATTGAGACCCGACTGGTACCAGCGGCAGGATTTCGGCTGGAACTGATCACCGTCGGAGCGCTCAACCGAGTCGATCTGGCGACGCGCGTCAAAACGGTGTTCGATCTGCCGCGTGCGATAGCACAATCAGCCCGCATGATCACGGAGTTCCGTCCAGACGTGATGATCGGTGTGGGCGGATACGCTTCGGGCCCGGCGATGCTCGCGGCCTCATTCATGAACGTGCCGATGATGGCGTTTGAGCCAAACGTGATTCCCGGCATCGCCAACCGGCTGGTCGCACCCATGGTCAAGGCCGCCGCGGTGCACTTCCCGGCAACGCAAAGATATTTCCGCAATGCAGTGGTCACCGGAGTCCCGGTGCGGCGAGAGTTTTTCCACGTTCCCGAACGTTCGCCAGATGCTCGTCCCACGCTCCTGGTGTTTGGCGGAAGCCAGGGAGCGCACGCCATCAATGCGGCCGTCATCGAGTCTCTCCCCAGGTTGGCGCTGGCGGTACCGGGCATTCACCTGATCCACCAGACTGGCGAAAAGGATTACGAGGCGGTGCAGGCCGCTACGGCGAGCGCGGGAATTTCCGCCGAAGTGTCGCGCTTCATCGACGACATGCCGGGAGCGTTCGCCGGCGCCAACTTGCTGGTTTGCCGCTCCGGAGCCAGCACGGTGGCTGAAATCGCGGCGGCAGGGAAGCCGGCGATCTTCGTTCCCCTGCCGACCGCGGCAGACGATCACCAGCGCTACAATGCCGAGACCATGGCGAATGCGGGGGCCGCGTTGTTGCTGCCGCAGGCTGAGCTGAGTGGCGACCGGTTGGCGCGCGAAATCGCAGCGCTCTTGGGGGACCGCACCCGCCTGGCGCAGATGGGGGCGGCCGCCCGCCGCTTCGCCCATCCCCATGCGGCGTCGGAAATCGCAGCCCTTGCGCTCCGCATCGCTGGCGTCCGGGACGCACACGCGGTAGCCTAGAGAGTCTTCTCACTACTATGTTTGCCAAGATTCAACGCGTTCATTTCGTGGGCATCGGGGGCATCGGCATGAGCGGTATCGCCGAGGTGCTGCTGAACCTCGGCTACAAGGTTTCCGGCTCTGACCTGAAGGCCTCTGCCATCACACATCGCCTGGCCGCCATGGGCGCGGTCACCTTTGAGGGACATCGGGCAGAAAACCTGGCTGGAGCCGAGGTGGTGGTTACCAGCTCCGCCATCGCGCGCGATAATCCCGAGGTCGCTGCCGCTCACCTCAGCCACATTCCGGTCATCCCGCGCGCCGAAATGCTGGCCGAATTGATGCGCCTGAAATATGGAATCGCGGTGTCTGGAATGCATGGCAAGACCACCACAACTTCGATGCTAGCTGTGGTCCTCGCGGCCGGGGGACTCGACCCCACGGTCGTCATCGGCGGACGCGTGGACGCGATGGGGTCGAATGCCCGCGTGGGCAAGTCCGAATATTTCGTAGCCGAAGCCGACGAAAGCGATCGGTCGTTCCTGAAGCTGTGGCCGATTCTGGCCGTCGTTACCAACATCGATCGCGAGCACATGGATTGTTATCGCGACATGGCCGACGTAGAGCGCACATTCGTCGAGTTCCTCGACCATGTACCGTTTTACGGGATGGTGGTGGCCTGCAACGACAACGACGATCTGCGGCGGCTGTTGCCTGCCGTGCGCCGGAGAACTGTGACATACGGCACGCGCGAAGGATCGGACTTTCTGATTACCGATATTAGCAGCGGGACTGCAGCCGAGGGACGGCTCGCGACCAGCGTGTTTCGCGTGCACTATCAAGGCAAGGATTTGGGCGAATTTCATTTGCATGTGCCGGGCGAGCACAACGTGCGTAACGCCACCGCCGCCATCGCGGTGGGCTTTGGGCTTGACATACCGGTGGAGAAGATTCGCGAAGGCCTGGAGAAGTTCAATGGCGTGGACCGCCGCTTCCAACTCAAAGGTCGTGCCAATGGCGTGACCGTAATCGACGATTACGGGCACCATCCCACGGAAATACGCGCCACGCTTGCTGCGGCGCGAGAATGTGGTTTCAGCAAGATCCACGTCATCTTCCAGCCGCATCGCTACACTCGCACGCATTTGCTGCTCGACGATTTTGCCACGGCATTTCGTGACGCCGATTCAGTCACGGTGCTGGACATCTACGCCGCAAGTGAAGCTCCTATTCCCGGGGCAAGCGGCCAACTGCTCGCTGAACGAATTAGCCATGATCGACTCTCGAAGGCGGTTTACGCTGGCTCGTTCGCCGAGGCTGCCGAGATGACAGGAGCGACCGCGAAATCCGGCGATCTGGTGCTCACACTCGGCGCGGGGAACGTGGTCCAACTGGGACCGCTCGTGCTTGAAGCACTGGAAGCGCGCGCCGCTCCAAGTCTCAGCCGGTAGAGAATCGCCGAGTACCGGTTACTTCTGTGGTTCCACATTTGCGTCCTCCTCCTCCGCAAATTCTCCGCAATCCGCGCGAATCCAGCCGAATACAGCAACTCATCTGCTGCAATCGTGCGTCCGATGTTTTCAAATACAGTACGTCCCCAGAAAACGTGCAAAAAGCGTGACCGCGTTGCCGAAGAAACCGGATATATTGAGGCCAATAGCCGAAGTTTTCGGCAGTTCCACCGTATTCATGGCGCGGAAAGCGACTTCCACATTGCCGGAGGAGTTTGAAGCGGCCGCCGAATCGCGGAGCTCTGGCCGCTTGTTCGACGAGTCTCCGCTCGACGCTCGCATGCTCGACCTCGACGACGAGGGCGAATCGCCATTTCTGCGTGGACAGAAGCGCGTGCCGGTGCGCCGGGGAGCGCTACCGCGCAAAGCTATCGGCCGCATCAAGCTGCTTCTGATCGTGCTGCTGGTGCTGGGCGTGATTGGACTGATCGGCGTCACGCTTTACCGTTACGGCACGCAATCTTGGCGCTTCCGCATCGATTCCAGCGACAACATCGCGCTGCTCGGCAATCGCAACGTCACGCGCGGGCAGGTACTCGAGGTCATGGGCGGCGACATCGACCGCAACATCTTTTTCGTTCCCCTGGCCGAACTTAAGAAGCAACTGGAAGACATTCCCTGGGTGGAATCAGCCACGGTCATGCGGCTCTACCCCAACCGCATCAGGATCGAACTGCGCGAGCGGACGCCAGTAGCTTTCGTGGCGGTCAACTCGCACATCGCGTTCATTGATGCCCATGGCGTGATCATGGACTTGCCGCCAGGCGCGCAGACAAGCTATTCGTTCCCGGTAATCGTCGGCATGAGCGATAACGAACCGCTGTCCACGCGCGCTCCGCGCATGAAGATCTATGCTGAGCTGATCCGGGAACTCGATTCTACGGGCGCGCATTACTCGCAGAGCTTGAGTGAGGTCGATCTCTCTGATCCGGATGACGTGAAGGCGACCGTCTCCGACCCGAAGGGCGCGGTGCTGGTCCATCTGGGATCGTCGAACTTTCTGGAGCGTTTCCAGGTTTACACTGCCCACGTGCAGGAATGGAGATCGCAATTCAGCCGGCTGGAAGCGATCGATCTGCGTTATGCCGGCCAGGTGATCGTGAATCCTGAAAACTCGGCAGGGCAGCCAAAACCCGTTGCGTCGAATCCGCCGCCTGTAGTCGCGCCCATAGTTCCGAAGAACAAGACAACAGCATCGAAGAAGGCAAAGAAGCACTGATCAATCATGGGAAGTCAAAACGAAAATCTGCTGGCCGTTATTGATATTGGAAGCGCCAAGACTTGCGTCATGGTCGCCGAGGTCAACGAGTATGCTCTGCGCTATCGTGGCCACGGAATCGCCGACTCGCGCGGCATGCGCAAGGGTGTGATCGCCGACCTCGACAAGGCGGTGGACTCCATCAAGAAGGCCGTCGAAGAGGCCGAAAACGTTGCTCAGGCTCCGGTTGAGCATGCCCTCGTCGGCATCGCGGGATCGCATATTCGGGGCGTCAATAGCCACGGTGGCATCACGCTGGGAGGCCGATCACGCGAGATCAGCCGTGACGATGTTCGCGCCGCGGTCGAGAAGGCCCGCACCATTCCGCTGCCAGAGGACCATGAGCCCCTGCACCTGTTGCCGCAGGAGTTCATCGTGGATGGACAACCAGGGGTACATGATCCCGCCGGACTGATGGGCAAAAAAGTTGAAGTGCGGGTGCATGTTATCACCGCTGGGACGACGGCGACCCAGAACGTAGTATCCGCGGCGAATCGCGCCGGCATTCACGTCGATGACACAGTATTCGAACCGCTGGCTTGCGCCGACTCCGTGCTGCAGACCGATGAGCGCGAACTCGGCGTCTGCCTTGCCGACATTGGCGCCGGCTCGACCGACCTCATTGTTTACTACGAAGGTGTGGTGATTCACACCGGAGCGGTCCCGGTCGGCGGGGACCATTTCACCAACGACGTAGCCGTCGGATTTCGCACGCCCATTCCCGACGCCGAGAACATCAAGAAGATGTTTGGCTGCGCCATCGTGACCCGCATTCCCGCGGGCAATGAGATTGAGGTGTCGTCCGTGGGTGACCGCCCGTCGCGACTGGTGCAGCAGCGCATGCTGGGGGAGATTCTGGAGCCACGCGCGCGCGAGTTGATGGAACTGCTGCGGGAACACCTCCGCCAGGCAGGCGTCTATGAACTGCTGGGCGCGGGCGTAGTTTTCACTGGTGGCGGATCACGGCTGAACTCGCTGATGGAAACCGCAGAAGAAACGCTGCGTCGTCCGGCGCGTCTGGGTTATCCCGTTCCCATCGCCAAGCTGCCGTCGAACTTGCTGGAGCCTGAATTTTCCACGGCGATCGGCATGGTTCTGTACGGACACCGTGCGCGGCAAGGTCGCACCAACAGCGACCGTGGATTTGGCGCCAGGCTGAAAGCCCTGTTCGCCAGCAAGGGAGTGTGAACGGATCTGTGATGGAACGGTAGATATATCTTTTTTGGTATAATGATGGCTGCCCGATGGGTTGTCGAAACTCTGGATGAAACAGTTGACGCCGAACTCGAGTGCTTGCCCGAAGACATGCGTGCCCGATTTGTGCGCATTGCGCACCTCATCGAGGAGCAGGGGCTTGAATTTGTTGGGATGCCGCACGTACGACATATTGAGGGTCCCATATGGGAAATGCGGCTGAAAGGTCGAGCGGGCATTGCTCGCGCTTTGTATGTCACAGCCATCCCGCGCCGGGTAGTCATTCTTCGAGTTTTTGTGAAAAAGACCGAGAAGACGCCGCGACGCGAGATTGACGTGGCACTTGCGCGCGCAAGAACGATTGGGTGAGGAAGAGCAGCTATGACCCGTGTTTCCGCATTGCATAAGCGGTGGTTGAAAAATCCGAAGTATCGCAAGTCGTACGATGCGCTGCAGGACGAATTCGCGCTTGCTCGTGCTGTCATCGAGGCTCGGAAAGCAGCCGGCCTCACCCAGCTGGAATTGGCACAAAAAATGGGAACGACGCAGCCGGTCGTCGCTCGCCTCGAAGCCGGCAATACGCGTCCCTCTCTGCGCACTTTGGAACGGCTGGCCGAGGCCACCGGGTCGAAGCTGGTGATTGCGCTCCAGCCTCGCAGGAAAGGAACTCCGAAGGAGCGGGTGATCGCCAGCCAGACCTTCGAGGTTTCGTTCAACTCTGCACCGAAGGTGAAGAAAATCGGATAGAGAATCTTTTTCAAGTTCGCCCGACTCACGCCGTACCCGGCACGCAGTGAAAGATTGAGGTAATCATGATCGAAGATTTCAACGACAAGACGCAACCTGAAAACGACATTCGCATTCACTTCAACGAAGAGACGCTGAACAGTGCCAAGATCAAGGTCATTGGCGTGGGTGGCGGCGGAGGCAACGCCGTCAACCGCATGATCGAGTCACACCTCGAAGGGATCGAGTTCGTGGTTGCCAACACCGATCTGCAGGCGCTCAAACTCTCCCATGCGCCAGTGAAGATCCAGCTTGGCGTCAAGCTGACCAATGGGCTGGGCGCGGGCGCGAATCCTGAGGTAGGACGGAAGGCCGCGCTGGAAGACGCCGACAAGATCATCGAGGCGCTTGAGGGTGCAGACATGGTGTTCATCACCACCGGCCTCGGCGGAGGCACCGGCACCGGGGCTGCGCCGATCATCGCGTCACTCGCCAGCGAGATGGGTGCGCTGACGGTCGCGGTCGTGACCAAGCCGTTTGCCTTCGAAGGCAAACGCCGCCAGAACCAGGCGGAGCGCGGCTTGCAGGAACTGATCGACTCCGTGGACACCACCATCGTCATCCCCAACGAGAAGCTGCTGGCCGTTGCGAAGGACGCCGGCTTCTTCGAATCGTTCCGCGTCGCCGATGACATTCTGCGCCAGGCGGTGCAGGGCATCTCCGACATCATCACCATTCCGGGCATCATCAACCGAGACTTTGCCGATGTGAAGACCATCATGGCGGGCATGGGTTACGCGGTGATGGGAACGGCCACCGCACGCGGCGAAAACCGCGCCACCGCCGCAGCCCAGGCCGCCATCGCCTCGCCGCTCCTCGAAGCTGGGGCAATCGACGGAGCGCGTGGCATCCTGATCAATGTGACCGGTTCGAGTTCGCTGCGACTGGCAGAAGTGAACGAGGCTTCCACCATCATCCAGAGCGCCGCCCACGAAGATGCCAACATCATCTTCGGCGCCGTGCTCGACGAGAAGATGAAGGACGAGGTGAAGATCACCGTCATCGCGACGGGATTCAAGGAGGCGACACACGGCCGCGATCACGCCCATGCCGCGGCCAGTGCAGTACTCAACGCGCGCGCAGCCAGTTCCACTTTCCAAGTGCCGTCCGTGCGCGAGCCCGAAGCGGCGCGTCAGATGCCGGTATCCAATCCGGCCGCGGTCGAACCACGCATTAACGAACGGCCGCGGAACGTGCCCTATATTCCTGATTCCATCGACGATCTCGATCTGGAGTCGGAAGTCGTGCGACACGCCGAGCCCGTCGAAGAGGCGCGAACTGCTGCGGCCTCGTATACGCGCGAAGCGGAATCGACCTATGTGTCGTTGGTCAAGGGAACAGGAGCAACACCCGAAGAGCCGCCCTCGATTGACACCGTCAGCAGCAGCGTGAACATCAGCTATGACGCCAGCGATCTGGAGATTCCGGCGTTCCTGCGCAAGCGGGGAGAAAGCTAGAACGAATTCGCGACGCGAGTCGATGGCCCGCTTGAGAGATCAGGCGGGCCGTTCAATTTTCGCTGCGTCCACGCACTGCCTAATGCCGTGTTCGTAAGTCGTCTTCTTGATCTCACCCAACAGACCACGTAGCGCTGAGTCGTCCATCACCAGAGGAGTGGTTTGCAGGTAGTGCATCTCAACCATCTCGCGCATGAGCGGGTTGAAGAGGCCCATCAGGCGTAGTGTCATGGGGCCGGCGACGATCGTCTTCGGCTTGTTGCCCGTTATGGCGAACGCCCGGGTAATTACCTCTCTTGTCGTGATTGTTCCTGCTCCCGCCAGATGCCAGACTCGGCCGTACGCCGCCGGATTCTCGACCAGTCTCGCCACCACAGGTCCAACGTCCGGAACGAAGACGTACTCATGCGGAGTGTCGAGCGGAGCAATCACCTGCGCCCGTCCACCCTTCGCGGCAGCGACGAAGATCGAGTGGAGAAAGCTCTTGTCCACGCCCGGGCCGTAGAAGTCGGGCAGCCGCAGTACCACGCCGCGAATTTTGCCTGCGGCGTCAGCTTCGAGCAGCAGATCTTCCTGCTCCTTGCGCATGCGTCCCTTGAAGGTATGCGGATTGCGCGCATGATCTTCGCGAACCGGATTTGTCTGCGGAATTCCGTAGGGATAGACCGTCCCGATGAGCAGAATGCGCTGTACGCCCGCTGCAATCGCGCCGTCGAGCGTCTTGCGCATGAGTTGAGGGTGCAGTTCGAAGTGATCGTACGCGACTCCAACCAGGTAAATGATAGTGTCAACACCCTGCCCCGCGGCGCGCACCGATGCCGGATCGTCCGGGTTCTACATGATGATTTCAGCGAGAGGGTCGGAACCGAAGGCCTGTTGCAGTGCTGACTGCGAGCGCCCTACGACGCGGTATTCCTGGTGATTACTACTGAGGGCGCTGGCGATCGTTTGCCCAATTGCTCCTGCCGCGCCGAAGAGTGCTATCTTCGCCATTTCTCGAATCTAACATTGCCGGGTTACTGGAGCGATGTCGGTTTTTGCGTCATCAGGTCGGCGAAGCGCGGATCGGTTCGCAGGCTGGCGAACACCGAATCGGTATAGACCTTATCGATCCCCTTATAGCCCTCTTCCATCGCCTTGCGCAGGTATTCGAGCGAATGTTCGAGGTCGCCGGACTGAGCGTACATCTTGGCGACCATGAACGAGAACGCGGCGCGGTCTTCGGGAGAGCTGGATTGCGCCATGATTCCCATTTTTGAAACGCGCTGAAAGATCTCGGGATCAAGCTTATAGGCCGTCTGGTACTCCTGCGTCGCCTTGTCGAAGTCGTGCTTGGCGAAGTACGCCGCCCCCAGGTTGTAATGGAAGGTCGAAGAATTCGGACGTGCCGCCAGCGCTTTGTTGTAGTACTTGATGGCCTTGCCGTAGTTCTTCTGCGTCTGCTCGACGAAGCCCAGATTGTTCAAGGCCTCGGCTGAGTTCTTGTCGAGCTTCAGGGCCTGCTTGAAACACTCCTGCGCTTCCTTCTTGTGGGTAAGGAAAAGCAGGGTGATACCTTTCTTGTTCCACAGCAGGGTGGTGGGTTGCTGCGCAATGGCTGCGCTGTAGTAGTCAACGGCATCGAGATAGCGCTTCTGGGCCCGTAACTGGTCTCCCTGTTTTTCCAGGTCCTGAGGGGTGGCGGAAGTGAGCGAAACCAGTGGCGGAGCGGTCGCTGGCTGCTGCTGGTCTGAAGTTTGCACACCGGCAGCGAACGCGATGACGAAGCAAAGACACGCGAGATACGAACAAAAAATGCGCGACATTTGGCGAGCAGACATACTTCTACCCCCGACTCCGTTACCCAACATATTAGACCTATTCTGGTGGCGTTTTGTTCCCTTTATCGGGAGGGGGAGCTGCATTACTATTTTCGTTTTGGTTCTGGTCGTTCCCCTTTCCACCAAACACGCGGCTGAAAAAGCCCTTCTTCTTTTTCTGCTCCGCCGCCGGCTGTACTCCTCCTTGGGAAGCAGACGCCTGGCCGGGGACAGCACCGCTCTGCTGCGCTGGCGCAGAACCGTTGGTGGTAGGAGGGGGAGCGACCTCGGGTGAGCCCAGTCCAAGGATTTTGGAGAAGAACCCACGATGGTCGCTGAACGCCTGCTCGCAGGTTTCCTTGGGTTCGGTCCCGGCGATGAATGCAACATAGTAGGTCTGCGGACATGCCGGGGTTGCCAGGCGGTTGGTGACCTTGTCCAATTGGACCTGCACCACTCCCGAGGGTGCCGGAAAGCCCTTCATGTCTGAGTATTGCGGGATCTTCTGCGCCCGCTTCATGAACTCCGCCCAGATGGGCGCCGCGGTTGATCCTCCGGCCAGCTTGATGTCGGTGTAATCGTCATTGCCCACCCACACCACGCACAGCAGGTTGCTGGTATAGCCTGCGAACCACGCATCATGCGACGTGCCAGTCTTGCCCGCAGCGGGCGCAGTAAAGCCGCGAGCCCGCACCGTAGAGCCAGTTCCGTTGTCGATGACCGACTGCATCATGGTGGTCATCACGTAGGCCACGCGTGGGTCAAGCACCGCTTTCGGATCGTTGTGGTAATCGCTCAGAACACTGCCCCGGGCATCGCGCACCGAAGTCAGCATCGATGGGGAAACGCGTGTGCCACCATTGCTGAAAACCGTGTAGGCTCCAGACATTTCCAGAGGACTCGCATCGTAGGAGCCCAGCGCAATTGCCGGTGTGGCACGCACGCTGGTGATGCCCGCCGCCTTAGCCAGCGAGGCCACGGCACCAAATCCGACCCCTTGAGCCACCTTCACAGTTGCATTGTTCAGCGACATTGCCAGCGCGTAGCGGGCGGTGACTTCACCGTGAAACGCCTCGTGGTAATTTCTCGGCTCATAGACCTGGTCGCCGTAGGCGATACTCACCTGCGAATCGTCCACCAGCGTCGCCGGAGTGAAAATCCCGGGTTTGCCGCTGGTGTCAATCGTGGGAGGACTGTTCCCGCCAGTTTCAGGATTAGCGGCTGCAAACGAAAGCATTTGACCAGTGAGGGCAGTGTTGACTGCCGCAGCGTACACAAATGGTTTGAAAATCGACCCCGTCGGACGTTTGGCAACGGCATGGTTGAGCTGGCTGGTTCCGTAATTACGGCCACCGACGAGTGCCAGAACTTCTCCGGTATGAGGGTCGAGAACCACCACAGCGACCTGAGGCAGGGGACCGGAGTCCACGTTCACCTCCGTCGTGGCGCCGCTTCCTGTGCCGACCTTGGTCTTGTGGGTCCGCTTCTTCAGGATTTGCTCGTCCACCAGCTTCATGCCTACTTCCACGGCTTCGGCGGCAGCACGCTGTAAGTCCGGATCGAGCGTGGTGTAGATGCGCATGGCCTGCTCATTCAGTTCGCTCTCGTTGTATTGGTTCGAGAGCTGGTCTTTCACCAAATCGACGAAATAGGGCGCGTCGCTGGCCTCCACGTTGGGGGCAGCCAACTTCAGTGAAGTGGCCTTGGCGCGGTCTGCCTGATCGCGCGTGATCGCGTCGGTTTCGACCATCGAGTCGAGGACGAGATTGCGGCGCTCCAGCGCACGCTCGGGATGGCGGTATGGCGATAAGTAACTCGGACGCTGGATAATCCCGGCGAGCAGGGCACACTCCGGTAGTGTCAGGTCCTTCATGTCCTTGTTGAAGTAAGCGCGCGAAGCTTCGCCAAACCCGTTGATGCTGAACGACCCGCGTTGTCCCATCGGCACCTGGTTGGCGTACATCTCGAAGATGCGCTGTTTGGAGAACTTCTGCTCCAACTCGACGGAGATGAGCATTTCCGTCAGCTTGCGCTTGACCGTCTTCTCCGGGGTCAGAAAGAACCCGCGGGAAAGCTGCATGGTCAGGGTCGATCCGCCTTGTCCGCGGTGGCCGTGCAGGATGTCGCTGGCGGCCGCCTCCATCAGGCGGTAGTAATTTACCCCGCTATGCTGGAAAAAGCGCCGGTCTTCAATGGCAATCACGGCGTTCACCAGGTTTGCCGGAATCGCGTCGAAGGTGACGATCTGGCGCTTTGACCGGTCAACGCCACCGAACAGCGAGGTGATCATCTGCGGCTCGAGCTCGTAGGCGGTCAGGCTCTGACCTGCACGGCCATTCGCCATGATCGAGGCGACCTTGCCGCCGGCGAAGTGAATGGTTGCGTTCTCGGGCGCGTGGAAGGATTCCTCGCCTGGCATCACCTCGATGCTTCCGCTGGAAAGCCGGAAACGGCCGATGGGCGAGTCGCTGTCCTTGTCTTGTTCGCTATATCCGGCGCGCCGCAAGTAGTCGGCGATTTGCTGCGCTCCAAAGGAATTGCCGACGTCAATGGTGCGGGGCCGCGCATAAATCTTTGCCGAGTTGTTGAATAATGGTCCCGCCATTCGACGGTCCACGATTCCTTCATACTTGACGTAGAAGTACGCGAATCCCGCCATGAACAGGATTCCGGCGACTAAGAAGCCTGCCACCAGTATCTTCACCATGGGGTCACGCAGGGTGAAATGGTGCCCGGGCGTAGGCTGGCGGTGAGCGCCGCGGGTGGGCCCTTTTGAGGCTGCGCGAGGCCGGCTTCCAGCTAGTTTGACTTTGATTGCCACGATTATCGGTACGCAGAGACGCCGTCTACGGTAAGACGGCTTCAAACGGCATTCGGTTATCCGAGATGTACCACCAGAGCGCTGCTTCTATTGTAAAACAGCCCGCGGCCAACTGCCCGACCCCGGCGCTGTTCCTTTGGCCGGTACCTCGTTGGTATAGTCAGATGCAATGATTTTGCTGGAGGTACGGACCATGCGGAAGACACTCACGGTGATTGTGATCGCCCTTTTTCTCGCGATTCTTGCTTTCGCGGCCAATAAGGAGTCCGGCAGCACGACCCTGAAAGACGTGCAACCGGCCGGCACAACTGACAAGAAACATAAGAAACTGCAGTTCGACCTGTCGTTTACGACTTCCCAACACGAATACACTTGTCGGACCAATGAAAACGAAAAGGTCCAAGCGACGCAGTTCGTGGTCGGAACCACGGTGAATTACAAAATCGACGGCAACAAAGGTCAGGTCAAGAGCACGTCGAGCGGCAAGAACGTGAAGTGCACCATCGTACGGGTAGCTGCGGTCACTCCGGTTCCGCAGTAAACGGCTAGCGCAATACTTCCGCGAGCTTTCCGTTGCCGATCAAGCCGGCAACTCGTGCGAAGTCCTGGGTGAGGATACGGTCCTGCGAAATCGTAGGTGAGACGGCTCGAATCGCCGCATGGGCCGCTTGTCCACGCCTGCCCGTCTTGAGCGGAGCACGAAAGTCGAGCGCCTGGGCCACCGCCAGCGCCTCGATCGCCAGCACGTTGCGAGTATTGTCGACGACTCGCAGCAGCTTGTTCGCGGCGGTCATCCCCATCGAAACAAAGTCTTCCTTGTTTCCCGACGTAGTGATCGAGTCCACCGAAGCCGGATGAGACCAAACCTTGTTCTCGCTGACGAGGGCCGCGGCCGTAACCTGCGGCATCATGAAGCCGGAATTCAATCCCGCTCCCGGCGCCAGGAAGGGAGGCAGTCCCTCGTTCAGCGAGGGGTTGACCAGTCGTTCGATTCTCCGCTCCGAGATGCCCGCCAGCGCGCTCAGCGAGATGGCGAGAAAATCCAGCGCGAAAGCCAACGGTTCGCCGTGAAAATTCCCGCCTGAAATGATGTCACCCTGCAACGCATCGCCGATCTTGGCCTGTGGAGCGCCCACTCGCTTCTCCTGAGGGAAGACCAGCGGGTTATCAACCGCAGAATTCATTTCGATCTCGAAGACCTCGCGACAATGCGCCAGCGTGTCACGCACGGCGCCGTGCACTTGCGGGATGCAGCGCAGCGAGTAGGCATCTTGAACTTTGCCGCAGCCGCGATGGGATTCACGAAGCTCGCTTCCTTCCAGCATGCGGCGCAGGTTGCGCGCCACCTGCATTTGTCCGGGATGCGGTCGCGCCCGGTGAATGCGTTCATCGAAGGCCACGTCGGTCCCCTTGAGCGCATCCACGACCAGGGCGCCAACCACGTCTGCGGTGTCTGCCAGGATCGAGGCCTGCAGCGTAGCGAGCAGACCGATCGCCAGCATTGCCTGTGTGCCATTGATGAGCGAAATGGTCTCTTTGGCTTCCAGCACCAGCGGCTTAATTCCTGCTTGCTTCAATGCGTCGGCGCCTGTAGTTCGTTTGCTGCTAACGAAAGCTTCGCCTTCGCCGATCAGCACCAGTCCGAGGTGCGACAGCGGCGCCAAATCTCCGCTGGCACCCACGCTCCCTTGCGAGGGAATCACCGGGTGCACGCCGCGGTTCAACATCTCGCAGAGAGTGTCGATGACTAGTCCACGCACGCCTGAGCAGCCCTTGGCCAGCGAGTTCGCCCGCAACAGAATCATGGCGCGGCTCACTTCTTCGCTCAGCGGTTCACCTACCCCAACCGCGTGCGAGCGCAGCAGATTGATCTGCAACTGGCGGATGTCATCGTGGGGGATGCGCACATCGCTCAATTGGCCGACGCCGGTCGTTACCGCGTAACCCACACGGTTGTTTTCCACCAGGTCCTCGACCACGGCGCGGGCTCGATCGACGGCTAGCCGGGCCTCGGGTGCAAGCATCACGGGACGCCGCTCATAGACCACCGCGCGGACGTCATCCAGTGTTAGATCGTTGCCGTTGATATGAAGTACTTTCATGCGTTCTCAAAAAGCCGTGGGCGTCCAGTGCGCCACGGCTTGAAGTTCCAGGCTCATTTATTCAGCTTCTGCCTGCTGCCTCTAAGAATGGCCCCATGTATTTACTGGGCAGGTGCATGCGCTTAAATTCAGAGTTCACCACGATGTGGACGCTCTCGCCCTCGGCGAGCGCCTTGCCATCGGCGGAGCGCAGGATCTCATATTCAAAATGCAGCAGCGACTCGCGCACGTTGATCAGACGGGTACGAATCGTGATCAGGTCATCGTAGCGGGCCGGCGATTTGAAGCGGCAATGTACATCGGCCACCGCAATATGGGTGTCGTCCTGCTGTTCCATGTCGCGATAGGTAAAGCCAAGTTGGCGCAGCAGCTCCACCCGCCCCACCTCGAACCATACGATGTAGTTGGAGTGATACACCACACCCATCTGGTCGGTTTCAGCATAGCGCACCCGGAGTTGGGCCTCGTACACTTGCGCGGATGATTTAGCTCGCGGCTGCATGACCACCGTATTCCAACTTAACACGCAGCCGCCCAGCGGTGCTGACGGGTGCCTCCTACTTCGGCCCGGCCGCGGGAGGTGCGGCAGGCGCTGCGGCAACTGGAGAGCTTTGCACCGTCTGTCCTCGTAACGGCTCGCCCATGGCCACCGGCGCTCCATCCGCCACATAATCGACGAACTGTGCCGGCAGGGTCTGCGGAAGCGGCCTGCCCCTGGAATTCTGCAACCGATACTCCAGATGGGGCGCGGGCGAGACACCGCTGTTCCCGCATTCTCCAACCACGTCTCCCTGCTTCACTTTGGCGCCTTGCTTCACTTTGATGCTGTTTTGCTTCAGATGCATCAGCAGGGAAAACTCTTGGTTGCCGTGAGCGATCATCACACGGTTGCCGGACGGCAGTACTTCTTCCGGCCGGCCTGGAGCATTGTCAGCATACGTATCAGTAACCAGGACGACGGTTCCATCCGCTGGCGCCAGCACCGGCTGACCGTAGCAGTAAAACTGCTCGTTCTTCGTGCCGTCTCCCGAGAATGGACGCCCGTCTTTCAACACCGTAAATGCCATGGCATATCGCTCGGCATCTTTATAGGCGTTCGGGTTCTGGTAAACGAATCTGCCTCCCTGATATACGAACCAGTCGCCATTGAAGGGCAGTCGAAGCTTGGTAGTGCCTTTGTAATCGGAAAAGCGGTTTCCTGTCGGTGGTGGGTCGGGCCGGAACTGAAACATAGCGATCTGTCCCTGTTCGTCCACAACCATCGCGGTGAAGATCGGGTTTTTGGACTTGGTGAATTGTGAGTAGCGGGAGTAGACCGTGTTAGCCGAGAGCATGTCTGGGGCAAAGTTCTCGCCGATCATCTTCTGTTCGCGTCCCCATTCAGTGCCAATCTTCTTTGACACTTCCGCCATTTTTGCGGTGTTGCTGTTCTTCTTCATCTGGGCCGAAAACGCCGCATACAAGGTGGCCGATTGGCCGCTCTCGAAGTATCCAAAGAGTTGCCGCGCCCGGTTCTTGGCGGCCGTGCTCATCACCGGATAACTCCCGCCCGACACGGCTGGGGTGGGGGCCGGTTTCTTGGCTGCTGGTGCGGCGGTTTGGGCGAACATCAGGGCTGGGAACAGCAACATCGCTACTACAACATGCTTGCGAAGTTTCACAGTCTACCTCCCTGTCCAATTCGGTTTACGCTTCTCCAGAAAGGCGTTTACGCCCTCCCGAAAGTCATGGGTGGTGCGAATTCGTGCATTCTCATCCACCGCTGCTGCGATGTGTCGGTCGAGCTCTAAATGAGAATACGTCTTTAACAATCGCTTGGTAGCCAGCAACGATGCCGGACTGTTCGCGGCCAATGTCTCTGCCAGTTCACGCGCGCGGGCAAGCAGATTCTCAGGCGAAACTACTTCGTTCACCAATCCCAGGCGATGGGCTTCGTCCGCGTCGATAATGCGGCCGGTTAACAACAGCTCGCGCGCCTGTTTCTCGCCCACTTGCCGCACCAGGAAGGTCGATACGATGGCTGGCACAAATCCAATGCGGACTTCGGTATAGCCAAACTTCGCTTCGGCCGACGCCAGCGTGAAGTCGCACAGTGTGGCCAGGCCGCATCCACCCGCCAGAGCGGCTCCGTTGACGGCGGCGATGGTTACTTTGGGAAAGTCGTACAGCGTCCGAAACATGTGCGCCATCCGGCCGGAGTCAGCCAGGTTCTCTTCCTCGGTGTGGCGAGTGATTTCCCGCAGGTTGTCCAAGTCCATGCCAGAGCAGAATGCTGCTCCAGCGCCGGTCAGGATCAGGATGTACGCGTCTGACTTCTGAACCTCGTGCAGGGCGTGGTGCAGTTCCTCGATCAGTTCATAGCTGATGGCATTGCGTTTCTCGGGCCGGTTCAGTGTAAGCGTGGCAACGGGGCCTTCCCAGGCGAGAGTCAGGGTCGCGTATTGGTGAGGGTGCTGGGACATCGGCTTGTTCAGTGCATTAAGCTCAGATCGTGCCTATCGCCGGTTCACAGTCGGATTGCGAGCCTAGTTGTCTGCTTCGATTGGCATTATCACACCTAAACACTTTCGTAACTGACTTCTTTTGCAGGGTCTTGCTGAAAGCCGCTTTGGCATGCCCATTTTGGGACGATAAAGGCTTCCAACAAAACTCTGGTTCACATTCTTGGGAGGCCGAACCGCTCGGCAATCTCGGCCGCTATTTCAATGAGTTCCGCAATGGGCTTTTTGATCGGCAGAGGAGCATTGCGCCGCTGCAGGGCTTCCAGCACCTTTTCGGTGGGTAGGTTGCCTACCAACACGTCCTGGGCAAACGGACAGCCTCCCAGGCCTCCGATGGCAGAGTCGAACCTGCGGCATCCCGCGTCGTAGGCGGCCAGCACTTTGTCCATAGCTTCGTCCGGACGGCTATGCAGATGTACGCCAATGTCGATATCGCCGAACATCTCGATCACCGGGCCCACCTGGTCTGAAATCTGCTGCGGAGTCGCCAACCCGACGGTGTCAGCCAGCGAGATGGCCTGTAGATCCATGTCCGCCAACAAGCCCACACCCTCCATCAGTTCCTCGACGTTCCATAGATCGCCATAAGGGTTCCCAAACGCCATGGAGATGTAAGCAATGGTGTCCAGTCCGCCTTCGTCTGCCTTCTGCTTGACCCGTTCGAGGATGTCGAGGTTTTCTTCCGGAGACTGGTTCTGATTGTTCTTCAGGAAGGTTGGTGACAACGAGTAGGGGAATCCCACCGTGCGCACCGCATCGGTGGCGATGGCACGCTCGACGCCGCGCTCGTTGACCACGATGGCAATGATCTCGACGTCGTCGGGTGGATCGAGTTCGCTGAGCACCTTCTCCGAGTCGGCCATCTGCGGCACAGCCTTGGGCGAGACGAATGAAACCGCGTCGATGTGCTTGAATCCCGCCGCCACCAGCGCCTTCAGGTATTCAATCTTGGTCAGGCTCGGGATCTGTCCTGGAAGTCCCTGCCATGCATCGCGCGGACATTCGATGAGTTTGATGGAATCAGTCATGGGAAGCAGTAATTAGTAATTAGCTTTCAGCAAAACCGAATCAACTCGGTTTGACATTTCGTGCCGAGCCCATTTTATCGTGGAGGGTTTTTCTATGAAGCTTACTGGCGCGTTAAAGCACCTGGCCGGGAGCCAAGCTGAGGTGACTGTGAGGTAAGTCGATCGCGCAAACTTCCTCGAATCAGTAAATTGCACGCTTACTGGTTTTCCATTCGCGATTCATCCGCTGTGCATTGAGCATTTTTCGCCTTCCGAGCAAAGTGGGCTCGTTCAAACACGGAGCCACGGCTCCAAGGAGAAAAGAGGACGATATGAAACGCACAGCTTACATGATCACAGCCTTGGCGGCGCTGATGCTGATGGCACTCGTTCCCGCCTATGCCCAGAAGACTTCGGCAACGGTCAACATCCCGTTCAACTTCACCGTGGACGACGTCCGTTTGCCCGCCGGCGAGTACACCATCTCGTCAACCAGCGAGCGCGTCGTTACGCTTCAGCACATGGGCGGCCCCGAGGCCAAGACCACGATGACCAACAACGGCTCGTCCACCAAGTCGGATGGTCGCGCCAAGCTGGTCTTCCACAAATACGGCAACGCGTACTTTCTGGCGGCTGCCTGGATGCCGAACTCCGACCACGCCCGCGAGTTTTACGCGTCGGCGAATGAGGTTCAAGTGGCGCACAACGGCGGGC